>ERZ808054.376-NODE-376-length-45900-cov-7.645484_pt1 | contig 45900 bp, 52 predicted proteins | sample MGYA00380201_ERZ808054 | MGnify/ENA primary metagenome ERZ808054 (study PRJEB31490, sample SAMN06133419) | mouse gut metagenome | isolation source: Z5_2 | host: mice | place: China: Chengdu | collected 2015-05 ...
TTGTTTGGTGATGGTTCGCATATCATATATGTTAATGGGAAATATAGGGGCAATGATGAAGTTGGTAAGCTAATGCATGATTTTGCGTGCACTAACCCCGATGATATGAACTATGAAACGCTTGCTAAAAGGGCACGATATTTTAAGCAAGACGAGAAAGGAGTTGCTACCATGTGTAAAATTATGGAAGATATGAGAAATGAAGCGGCAAGGGAAGCGGTTAGGAAAACAACAAAAGAAAATGCACGCAGACTTTTGAAATTAGGAAAAATAAGAATTGATGAAGTATCTGATTGTTTTCCTGATTTGCTTGATAGTGATGTAAAAGAATTAGAAGCCGAGGTTATGCAGTTAGCATAATCAGAGAAATAATTTAATATCAATAAAACAGCGTAAAGGCGCATGGAACAGTAAATTGTAAACCATGCGTCTTTTTTACGCCCAAAAGGAGGAACATGAGCGACAACATTCAGACCAACACCACAGGGCGATTAACGCCCTGTTTACAACAAAAGATTGATAAAACAAGATATTTAGTCGAGGTACATTTTTCTGATACGAGTACCCAAAGTGTAGAGGATAAGCTAAAACGTGTCATTCTCCACGACTTAGAGCATGGGAAACAAGGCAGACCAAGAAAAAGTGATCAAAAATGATGAATACGTCCTTGACAAGTAGTAACAGGTAAAACGGCAAAGTCGATCTTAATTACCATCGGCTCCAACATGTCGCCCTTTAACATGCAGGCGGTAAGGGATTTAATGTCGTATGACGAACTGGAACTGGATTCCTACGGGGATCCGGACCAAAAGACCATCCTTTACGTGATCATTTCGGACACGAACAAGACTTTTAATTTTATTCCGGCAATCATGTTCACCCAGGCATTTAACCTGTGGTGTGACAAGGCGGACATAGAATACGGGGGAGGACTGCCGACCCCAATCCGCTGCATCATTGATGAATTTGCCAACATCGGCAAGATACCGGATTTCGAAATCCTGATAGCGACCATCCGGTCGCGCCTGATTTCCGCCATGATTTTCTGCCAGACAAAATCGCAGCTGAAACGCATTTACAAGGATGACGTGGAAACGATAGAAGGAAACTGTGACACCACGGTTTTCCTCGGCGGCAAGGAAAAAACGACACTGAAGGATTTGGAGGAATGCCTTGGGGAAGAAACAATCGAACTGTTTAATAATTCGGAAACCTTTGGCCAGGGACGCAGTTCCGGGCAGAATTACCAAAAGCTGGGAAGGAAACTGAAATCCGTATTTGAACTGAACGTCATGCCGAGAAGCAAATGCATCGTCCAGTTAAGCGGTGTCCCGCCCTTCTACTCCGACAAGTATGACACGTCAAAACACCCAAGGTTCAAATACCTGTCGGATTATGACAAGTCGAACCTGTTTGATTTTGTGGAATACGAACGCAGCAGGAAGAAGGCGGGGAACGGCATCGTGTTCCATAAGAAGGATGTTTACCGGGTGGTCAGGATATAATTGGACTCCGGTAATTTACGGAAACAGTAACCATTCCTGTTATGAAAAATTCCGATATCGGAATTTTCCATAAAATGCAGTTATAAAAAAAACGGTTTTCAAAAAGGATTGTTAGGGTTATAATAAAGGCAGTGGAAGAAGGTGATATTTTTGAATACAACGGAGCAGACACATCAACAGGATTTAGAACGTCTGAAATCACTCCGATATATGGACGATGATTTTATGTCCGTCTGCCTTGCAGATAATTTTGAGGGTGTGGAACTGATACTACGGATTGTTTTGGGGCGGGAGGATATAAAAGTTAAATCGGTCAGGACACGAGAACCATTAAGGAATTTGCAAGGACGTTCGGCTGTTTTAGATGTTCATGCGATTGACAGCACCGATAAGGAATTTGATGTTGAAATTCAGAGGAAAGACGCAGGAGCAGGCGCAAAGAGAGCAAGGCATAACAGCAGCTTGTTGGATGCACACATATTAAAAACTGGTGATGATACGGAGGACATTCCCGACAGTTATGTTATTTTCATAACAGAAAATGAGGTGATGAAAGGAAACCAGTCGATATATCCGGTAGAAAGATATGTTACTATCGGGGAAAACAAGGTATTGTTTGGCGATGGTTCGCATATCATATATGTTAATGGGAAATATAGGGGAAACGATGAGATTGGAAAGCTGATGCACGATTTTTCATGCACTAATCCCGATGATATGAATTATGAAACGCTTGCTAAAAAAGCACGATATTTTAAGCAAGACGAGAAAGGAGTTGCGGCTATGTGTAAAATTATGGAAGATATGAGGAATGAGGCGGAACAAAATAAAGCAAAAAGAACGGCGGTTCATTTAATAAAGTTAGGTAAAATGACTTTAGAAGAAATAGCAGAAGCTACGGAATTATCCCTTGATATAGTTAAAGAGTTAGAAAGTCAATCAATGCAGTTAGCGTAATCGGCAAAACAATTTAATATCAAAATAATAGCGTAATTCGGCTACAAGTACCCAAAGCGTAGAGGACAAGTTAAAGCGTGTCATTCTCCATGATTTAGAGCATGGGAAACAGGGCAGACCAAGAAAACGTGATGAAAAATGATGAATACGTCCTTGACAAGTAGCAACAGGGGCAACATTGTTATGTAAAAATCTTGAGAGGGCGCTTCTGAACGAGAACCGGCAGCAGAATAGACAGCAGAAAAAACGAAACAAACTTCCACCTAATATTGTCCTAACTTCCCTTCCTTTTTTGCTTCCTTAATTAATAGGTTCAATACAACTATTCCAACAACAATAAAGGCAAAAACAGTTACCACAAACAATATTACATCTCCTAACGGAACACAATCACTCAATATCCCATTGATCAATATATTCGCATTGGTTATAGGCAGTATTCTTATAATATTCTGAAGAAAAGAATTGTAACTGTGAATATCACCAATGATTCCTGTAAACATCAATAAAAAATAATCAACCACATTAAGAATGGACGATATCCGTTTATAGTATAAACTCAAACCGCCAAAAACTCCCCCAATACAATAAAAGGAAAATAAGGTAATAACGATAATAATAATTATCTCTATATATTTCATGAAACCAACAGACATCAGCATAGAAACTTTATGAAACAAAAGTGTGCAAACAAAGAATAAAAGAGTTCCTTTTAATATAACAAATAATAAATTGACAAAGATTTTTGAGAAAAGAATTGAAAAAAAATTAGTTTTAGTCAGGAACATTTGCTCTAGCGTTCCCATCATCGCTTCATCCTGAATCAAATAACATAAGTATTGGATTCCGTTCGTGCAAGTTTGCCACAATATTGCGCAAATGAGCATCGCTAATACCTTAGTATCACTCGCTTCATAATAATAATTATAAAATAGACCAAAAAACAGTATTACCATACCAGCATTATAAAAAATATAGTTAAGATAATATTGTTTGATCTCCCCCATTAACATTGTCCATTCTGCTTTTATAAGTCTTCGCATTGTTCTATAAACTCCTCATCCTGATATAATGCGCCAGATCATTTACCTGCTTTTCAATTGATATAATATTTTCCTTTAATAATTTGTTTTTCATCATCCTCTCCATATCATGCACTTCAAGCACATAAATCCCATCTTCCCGCCTAAATGGAAAGTCAAAATTTTGAATCTTCTCTTCCATCGAATTATCTGCTTTTATCTTTACTTCATAAATATTTTCGTTCACGATCGAGTTAATCTGCTCATCAAAATCCACTTTACCATTTTTCAAATATACAACCCGATCACATAAACTTGAAACCAGCGTCATGTCATGAGATATTATAATAACTGTTTTTTGCTCCTCTTGAATGATTTGTCTAAGCAAATCTGTCATTCTCATTGTTGCGATCAAATCCAATCCCAACGTAGGTTCATCCAAAATAAGAAGTTGGGGATTTTTCATCAATGTCACCATCAATGCAATCTTCTGTTGTGTTCCCCTTGACAACTCATTAACTGGCTGATCCTTATATTTTTCCGCATCAAACAGTTTTAACAAATAAGCTTTTCTATCTGATGTCTCTTTTGAGGATAACTGATTCAGATAGCTAAAATAATTCAAATTATAATCCACAGTCAGGAAATTATATAGATTCCTAGCTCCTTCTAGCAATACACCCACTGTATTGTGAATATATTTGGGATTTTTAATCAAATTCACATCATTAAAATATATGCTTCCTGATGTCGGTGCAACAAGCCCGCTGATACACTTAATTAATGTTGTTTTTCCGGCTCCGTTATCCCCGATTAGCCCAATTGCAGATTTTGATTCCACGGAAAAAGACACACCCTGCAAAGCAACGTTTTTTTTATATACTTTCTTCAAATCCTGAATTTTTAACATTTTTCTATAAATCCTTATTTCAGCAAATTAAAATAGAATTCTATTTTATCATCTGTTTATAACTTTTGAAATTTTGGCAGTATGCAAATATGGATAAAAGTGGACATATAACTTTATTATGAAATTGCTTTAGCATTTACCCAAAGCTGTTCCAAAGCTGAAATAGAGCATTAGAACAGCTTTGGAGAAATGCTATTCATCAATCGCACAGAACTTATTATATAACCATTTCGCTACACCATCAGAATCATTACTTTCTATAATTCCAGTAGCGATTGCTTTTAATTCGTCTACCGCATTCTCCACGGCATAGGATTCATTTGCTATTTCAAACATTTCAATATCATTTTGCAAAATGACAGCGCCATTGTATGTAATGATAGGTATTTTGGCATTCAGGCCTTTTGTTGCTTTTGTCGCTGTTAGATAGGACCTAGCCGTAGCATAAGAAAAAAGTATCCCATCTGATGTTAATTGATTAATCACTTGATTCGTATACGCAGAAGTTTTGGCATCACTTCTTAACAATGTTCCATCTAAGTCTGATACATACAGCGTTTTCATAAATTCCTCCTAGTTTTCAAAACGCAACATATATTTTAATATGAAGTTTGTCTACTGTACAATTGCAGTTTGCCTAAAACTTCGATCTAAAGGAGATACTTCCGTAAAAGTATCTTCTTTAGATCCTTAGCAAATGCCGTTTGTCGCAAGCATAGAACACGGCGCATCCAGTGTAATCTGCGCCCCCTCCACAGTGGTCACGCTGCCGCCAGCTTCCTCCACAATCAGAGAACCTGCCGCCAAATCCCACGGGCAGAGACGCAGCTCAAAAAACAATTCCGCCCTGCCTGCTGCCACACTGCAAAGGTCAAGTGCTGCCGAGCCGCTCCTGCGCACATCGAGCGAACGCTTGAAATAGTCATATGCCATCTCAAAGGATTTCTGGTTCAATTCCTCATAGTAAGGCGCGGTGCCAAACAATACCACACCATTTTCCAGCGGCTGCGACGAGACATGAATCGGCACACCATTCAAATATGCCCCCTGCCCCTTGACCGCCGTAAACAGTTCATTCAGATATGGATTGTAGACGACACCCATATACCGCTCTCCGTCGAGGGCAAGCCCGACCGAGATCGCGCTCACATGATAGTCCTTGATAAAGTTGGTCGTGCCGTCGATAGGGTCTACGATAAAGGCGTAGCCCTTTGTAATCGATGCATGAATGTCCTCCTCCTCACCGACAAAGACTGCCTCCGGCAAAATTTCAAGCAGCCGTTTTTGCAGCTCCTGCTGAACTCTTTTGTCATAGGTGGTGACAAAATTGGCATGACCTGCCTTCTCGTCGATACAGCTTTTACTCCTGTCTGCATGGAGAATAATCTCGCCGCAGGTGCGGACTGCATCGGATATTTGGCGCAGTAATTCGTCTTGTGCTGTGTTTTTCATTGCTGATTCCCCTTTGTTGATCTTATTTTTTATATTTTATTTTGGTTACCCAGCTTTTCTCGCCCAAATAATAACCCTGTTTGTCCTTTCGCTTATCGGATGCCCTTGATAATCACCACACTCTTGCTCTATGACAAATCCTGCTTCATCGAGCCACTTATGTATCTGCTCTAGTGTTACAAAGTGTTTCTCAGATGGAATTTCCTGCACGAAAGTACTTCCATCTGCAAGTATCATGTCAAACCTGCGGATAGACTTGGCTATTCTATTCTCGGTATCATAAGTGTTATCTAGCAAAGCCATTTTTCCGAAGTTCCCATAGCTGTCAGTACCTTGCCATATAATATTCGCATCGGGATTACGAAACCATTTCTCTGGTTCGAGTGTGTATGCATAATCCACAAAAATGTGACCACCAACAGATAACGCATTCGCAGACTTCTGAATCATCAATTTTTGGGCTTGTTCATAATTCATATCAGCCACAACATTAAATAAGAAATTCGCGCCCAAAGTTACAACATCAAATCCAGTACCCCAATCGTCATAAATCACATCGGCCTTACGCCATTTCATTTTTTCATTTGTGATTTTGTGTGCGATTCTTTCCAACATATACGCATCAAAATCAAGCCCGGTTACATCGTGTCCTGCTCTTGCCACGGGCACCAGAAACCGCCCGCTGCCACAGGCAATTTCCAAAACCTTTTTTGGCGTTGTACCCATAAGCATTAATGCAAATTCAACATCATCAATACAGGTTTCATTCAAATCGTACATTTCAGCGTTCCATTTGGCTATTATATCCTTTTCGTTATACATTTTTCCTCCAATTATAGTGCAGGAGGGTTAAAATATAGTCGCCCTCCTGTTTAATTTATACTGGTTATATCCTAATTTCTTCATCTTTATCATTCCTTTCTATTTATCGTTGAAATATGCAACACCGTTTACTGAAATTGCACACTTTCATCTTGGCATAGTTTGTATTGTTACGACAAAATTATAACATAGCTTAATCTGCATCACAATCACTATGATTCAAATTACTTATTTTCAATTTTCTAAGTTTCTTATATTAATAATTTCTTATTTTCAATTTTTTATATTCTAAAAATTTCTTATTTTCTAAAAATCTCTTATTTTCAAATTACTTATTTTCAATTTTTTATATCAATTTTCTTATTTTCAAATTTCTGCTTGTATCAATATACCACTTCTCAATCACGGCTCTTATCACTATAATAAGCGACGAGAGTCGTGATTGAGAATAAAGTTGAAAAAACATCGGAATTTATCGTCTCATTCCATTTTTATCGAATATCTTTTTGAGTGCAATTTCTGTTGGCAAAACAGAACCGATCAGAGGAATGAGCTGAACACCACAGATAATCCCTCCTACTGTTCCCACATAATCCTGGCTTTTTCCAATGATCAAAAGCAACAATATCACTGTGATTGGCAATAGAATCAATCCACAGGCATACCATATTTTGCCGCAATATTTATGAGCAAACTCCCATGTATCTTTGTTTTTCATAGACATGGATGTACGATATCCAAATACCGCATTTATTTCCTTTGGCGTATTTTTCAAAAAGGATCTCCCAAAACCAATCATTGTAAGTGGAATGATCAAATCCATTAGCAGCATAAAAATCCAAAATCCCATAAAAATCTCCATTCTTACCAAAATCTGCGAATTTGGGCGTAAGCACAAATTTGCCGTTTTCACACTAACTCCCATCTGCCTGCTTCAGCAGGCGTACAAATCAGGATGGTGAAATTATATATTTCACACTAATCTCCCACTCCGCCTATGGACAGCTCAAATATAAATCACAGAGCATTACGAATATTCATGACAAAAAATGAGTGAGACAATATCTCAAAAACATTATAACACATAAAAAACGGAAATTGTCAAAATTGTCAACGGGCTTTTTGGGTTGTGTTCATAACGAATGTCTTATAAACGATCGACTTTTCCTAAGTGGTCAAGGATGTACACAGATAGATCGAAATCCAAACAACACAATGCAGCAAAAGAATCACTATGTCTTTGCCTGCGGTCGCCATACTGCCATTTGCCAGAGCCATGATTCCCTCAAAGGCGGCACTGGACGGAATCAGGTAACAGATGTAAGAAACCGCTTTGTTTCCTCCCACCACCAGATACTTCAGCAGCGGAACTGCCATAAACACGATCATAACGATTTTGATGTAAACTACGCCCACCATCAGCCCGTCCGAGATGCGTCCAATAAACAAGCCACTCAGGGCTGCTACAAAGGCTGACAATACAATCAGCGTCAGCATCGCCGCCGCCCCGGCGGGCGTGAGTCTGAAACAGAGCGCCGCCGCAATAATAGAAGATAAACAGCCAAATATAAAGCCAATAAAAATTTTCTGGACGATGTATTGTCTGGATGTCATAGGCAGTATTTCATTGATCAGCGCAATCCCATCTTCCTTTTCTGCAATCATGTTCATCGCGTTAAAGGTACAGCCCATGAACATCGCAACGATCAGTGTCATTGCAATAAAAAGGTACTGATATCCTGCCAGCACGTCTGGCTGTTCTAAAACCTGTATGCACGCCTGTGCCGCCGTTTCTCGCTGCGCATAGAGCGCAGGGAGCGTGCCTGCCATCTGCTGCCATATCGTTAATTCATCGCCGGATATCATAGTCTCAATGCCTTTTCCATCCATGACCACGCCGACCAGATTTGTGGAAGGTTCATTGATTGCTGCGATCAGTTCTTCCCTCGTCTGACAGATTGTGACAGTACCGTATCTCTCAAGCCACAGCTGCGTTTCCGGCCTCATATCGCCGGCAATCACACCGAAATCATATTCCCCCAAAGAAGACAGGTCAACAGATCCGATAAAATTTAATGCCACAGCTGCCACAATGGGCAGGAGAAAAGACATGATACAGAACTTGTCCTTCCTGACACTTTTAAGCTGATAGATCAATCCTTTCATCGTCACCCCTCCCTCCCCAGTTCTTTGCGAAACGCCGCTCCTACAATGCCAAAGAGCAATACAATGGTACACAGTACACAACTATAATAAACCGGATTTGTCACAGGCATACCGAAAAATGCGTTTTTCAATCCCATATATACATGATAAAAAGGATGCCAGTCAATCCATGCCATTTTGATCGAAGTGTTGGCTGACAGAAATACAGGCGTCGCCACAAAGAGCGCAATCACCAGATAAGCCAGAGAAAATTGCCTGAAATCCTTTAACAGCATCGTACAGCCAAACCCCGTAAGTGCCATAATCAAAGATAAGATCGCAGTCTGTATCAAGATGTCAGGCAAAATACTGCCCGCCTCTGCCAATCCAACATTCAATATAGTCATCAGCGCTGCAAAGACCAGATCCGTCAGCAAAAAGAGAAAAACCTTGGAACATATAAACAGATTCTTTTCCAGCGGCATAATGGCATGGACACGGATCACACCCATCTGTTTTTCCTGAAACAGCACCGAAGCAATTCCCAAAAAGCCTATGGCAACAATCTCAATAAACAGCAATTCACAGGTAATCTCCCTGCGCTGTTTCATTTCCGGCGTGTTGCTGCCCACCACTTTTGGCGTATACTCTCCGGCAAAATGCAGCAAAGACAATGCATAGTCGGCTCTATGGCGGTCTGCTTTTTCTGCTCCCCTATACAAGATAACATCCTGCCTGCCATCTATTATGCCAATCCCCACACCACCGCTTGTATCCCGGGCAAGTGCTTCGTCCAATTCTTCCTGAGAAGCTGCCAAATGGACAAGCGGAGAAACCGCCTCTAAAGTTCCTGCCGGGTCATAGAGGTATACATTATAAATATTGGCACTGCCATCCATAAATTTCAGATAGCCAAAGTGTATAAATACCGTATAAAGCACGAGTGACCCCAACACTACAAAGAAGAATTTTCCTGACACCATCATTCGGCAATCTTTCTTGAGCAGAGAATAAAGACTTTTCCACATTAAGACAGCCTCCTTCCTGCATACTGGATGAATATATCCTCCAAAGTCGGCTCCTGCGAATGAACGCTTATCAGCTCATCATACGCAAAGGGAATCCCCGCTTTCAGCGCCGGCGCTTCAATCGTTTGTTCCTCCCGTCTGCCTTGATACAGATAATCAATAACAATACTGTGACTGCTGTTCTGCTCCTTCAGGTTTCCCGGCGTGTCAAGGGCGACGATGTTCCCATTTGAGATGAACGCCACTCTGTCGCAGAGCAGATCTGCATCATGCATATTGTGGGTAGTCACAAACACCGTTGTCCCTTTTCGCCGCTCGTCCTCTATCATCCTGCGGAAGAGAACAGCCCCGGCAGGGTCAAGACCGCTGGTAGGCTCATCCAGAAACAGGAGTTTCGGACTGCTGATCAAAGCCCTCGCCATACTGACACGCTGGCGCATCCCTTTTGAATAGGACGACACGGGTTTCCTCAGAAAGTCCCTCTTAAATTCCAGCTCCTCAAGCAGCTCTTTTGCATCCCGCAGTTGTTCTTTCGGGTAGAATGAAGAAAAATAATGCAGGTTGTCGAGCGCGCTTAAATTGGCATACAGATAAGGAAACTCAAACAGGACACCGATCTTCTGAAAAAAGTCTTGTGTATGTATGCGGTTTATATCTTCCCCGAACAGGGATACCATTCCACCATGTCCTTTCAAAATACCAGTCAAAATCTTTTGTGTCGTAGACTTCCCGGAACCGTTCGGTCCCAAGAATCCAAAGATTTCTCCGTCCTCCACCGTGAAATTCAGACCGTGTAATGTCTGTTTGTCTTTTCCATAGGAAAAAGTCAGGTCTTTCACCGCAATCATTCATTATCCCCCCATTTCCCTCTCTGCTCCTTTTTCTTTTCCTGCTCTCGTCTGCCCCACCATCTCATAACCTTTACCTTAAATGGAACCGAGATGATAAACACCGCCAGAATGACAATCCACCAGTACCATGCCAAACCTAAAAACATAATCCTTACCTCCTTTTTAAGAATAAGTTCCTAATGATGAGGTAAGGATAAAAAAGTGCGTTGAAATCCATGTGAAATTGATGTGAAGTTAGTGTGAAATATAAAATTTCACCATCCTGATTTGTACGCCTGCTAAGGCAGGCAGATGGGAGTTCGTGTGAAATTAATGCCCCGCTTTTATTCAACAACGGGAATGGAAAAGTAGAAGCTCACTCCATCCGATTGATTTGTGACACCGTATGTCAAACATTGCATGGAAAGTATCTGTGCAACAATCGCAAGCCCAAGACCTGAACCGCTGTTTTTCGAGTTTCTGTCACAGTAAAACTTTGTCCAGATTTTTGAAAGGTTTTCGTGCGGAATGTTTTTTCCCTGATTATAGACAGAAAAGTCCAGCATACCGCCATGCTCTTTCAGCGACAGCTCCAAAACGCCACCCGGCTGGACATTTCTTTTTGCATTGACGATCAGGTTATTCAGTACCTGCTCCATACGATTCCTGTCAGTATGGACATAGACAGGCTCTTCCGGCAATTCATATTGCAGGTCAAAATCGGCATCCGGTGTATCCATCAGCAGCCTTCCGGCCACGGTCTCCAGAAACTCTACAAAGTCAAAACGCTCCGGGCGAAGCTGTGCTGCCCCGGTTTCCAGTGCAGACAGATCTAGCAGCGTCGTAATCAGGCTGCCCATGCGCTCCGTTTCAGCTATGATGACCTCGGCATAATTTTGTCTTTTTGCTTCATCTGTTTCATCCTGCAAGCCCTCAGCGTAAGCTCGGATTACACCCAGCGGAGTTTTCATTTCATGGGAAAGGTTATCTGCCAGCTCTTTCCGCTCCGCCAGCAGATGCTTTTTCTGTTCCACATCCTGCTCCAGTTTTCTGTTCATATTTTCCAGATTCGAAAACGCTTCTTGCAGGCTTTCCGCCATAAGATTCAGGCTGCGGGAAAGCTCGCCAAATTCATCATGCCCCGTCACCCTGCAAGGATAAGAAAAATTCAGATCTGCCATGCTCCGGGCGGCATCATTCAACTCTGATACAGGCTTTGTAATAAACCTTGCCATCCATAGATCGATCACACAGATCAAAACGGCAACAAACACTAGCCAGATCATAAATGAAACGTCTGCATTCAGAGGCAGTCCAGTAAAAAACACATAAGACAGCACCAGGATAGCCCCCATCAGTTTCGAAGCCAGCAGTATTTTCTTCTGGATGCCAAAACGATTCATATTGTTCTTTATTTTCATGTCACCACCTCGAATTTGTAGCCCGAACGAATCAGCGTTATGATATGCCTCCCCTCGTTACCTAATTTCTGGCGAAGGGTTTTGATGTGCGTGTCAACTGTTCTTGTCGTTCCCTCAAAATCATATCCCCATATTCTGTTAAGCAACTGCTCCCGGGTAAAAATCTGTCCGGAATTTGACATAAGAAAATAAAGCAGCGCATACTCCTTATAGGTCAGCGTAATTTCCTGCCCGTCCAGAAATACTTTATGCGAAGCCGGAATTATCGTAATTTTTCCCCCAGTAACAGTGTCTAAGGTGTCTGCTGGTCCAAAGGAAATACGGCGAAGCAAAGCATTTGCTTTCGCCAACAGCACCTTAGGACTGAATGGTTTTGTCATGTAATCATCCGCGCCCAGATCATAGCCTTTCAGCTTATCGTCCTCGCCCCCCTTAGCGGTTAACATGATAATAGGGAGATTGCTCATTTCCCTTGCCATTTTACAGACGGAAAAGCCATCCAAGAGAGGCATCATAATATCCAGTATCATTAAGTCCATTGGATGATTCTTCAACACCATCAGTGCCTCCACGCCGTCGTCCGCGGTATAACAGACATGACCGCCACGCCGCATGTATTCTGTAATAATTTCCTGCATATTCTTTTCGTCTTCAACAATCAGAATGTTTGCCATAGTTTATTCCTCTCTGTTATATATGGTGTAGCGCTTCATAATATACTCATTGCTTTATATCCTTGATTATCAATTCGTCTAACTTTCCTTTACCTGTTACTCTGATAGTTCTTTCCATAGTAGTTCCGCCTAATCTTCTTGCCAATTATCTTTTAATTCCTTTCCTATAAAACCTAAGCTTTTTTCATCAATCGCACATATTTCCCAAAATGCCGTTCCGTGTCGGCAAGCATGAACTAGAAGCTAGGACTTTGGAAATTTGCTAATGTCCTCCGTTTCTGACAGCCATCCCCACTATTTTGCAGGTCTATTGTGCTATAGGACTTTGTAGGCTGCACAGTCCTTTTACTACTTTATGTCGAATACTATCACGTTTTTTATAAAGGTTTGTCGCACAGCCTGCGGATTCGTTCTTATTCTTTCAAAACAATGGACATTCCATTTTGGCAAATTATTTCAATCTTTCCATCTATAATTTTATATGCTTAAAACGAATCATTTTGCAACAGCCCCAAGTTATTCGATATCCATTTTTATCTCAAATATATTTTTGTGGTATGCAATCAGACCGTCTTTTCTCATTTTTGCCAGTTCCTTTGACAAAGCGCTGCGGTCAAGATTCAGATAGTCTGCTAGCTGCTGGCGGTCAAATGGGATTATGATTTTATTGCTCCCCTGCGCCGAAACCATCTGCGAAAAATAAGAAAACAGCCGCCCGCGTATTGTTTTGGGTGATGTGTGCATGCTGCGCCGGGAAAGCTGTAGGTTTTTTCCGGCACTGATTACAACAAGATTTTGAATCAGCCTGTTTTGGTTTTTGCAGGCTGGGCATGGCATGAATAGCTTTGGAACGCTTATGAACATAATAGAACATTCCTCATTCGCCACGGCATCTACCATCATCGGCTCGTCGGGTATACAAGCGTAAGATTCAGCAAATACACCGCCGGCGGGAATGAAGCCGAGAATACTTTTGTTTCCCCAAAGATCTGTAAATTCAATCCGAACACTGCCCGAAAGCACAAGACCGATGTCCGTCACAACGCTTCCTGCTCCGAAAATCACCTCTCCTTTTCCATATCCGTTTGTCCGTAAATCCAAATGTTTTCCCATATTGAGAATATCTTCTTCTGAGCATCCCTGAAAAAGCGCCGTTTGGGCAATAAAATCTAAAATGATAAAAACCTCATTTCCGTGGTTATAACCACATATTTTTAAAAAATATTATAGTATAATCAGGTGCATAAGGTCAAGGAGGAATGTAGAATGATAAGAAAAATTATTAAAATTGATGAAAACAGATGCAACGGCTGTGGTGCGTGTGCTGCGACCTGTCACGAAGGGGCAATTGAAATCATTGACGGAAAAGCAGTGCTTACCCGCGAGGATTATTGTGACGGTTTGGGCGACTGTCTGCCTAAGTGTCCGACTGATGCCATTTGTTTCGAGGAAAGGGAAGCACCTGCATATGATGAGGCGGCGGTTCTTGCCGCAAAACAAGCGAAGATGAAAGAAAAAGACGTGACGCCTCCAAAGGTGAAAGATGCATCTTCCCACATGCCGACAGGCGTTTCGCAGCTTGGACAGTGGCCCTGCCAGATAAAGCTCGCTCCTGTAAATGCCCCTTATTTTAGCGGAGCCAAACTGTTGGTTGCGGCTGACTGTACGGCTTATGCCTATGCGAATATTCATGAGGATTTTATGAAGGGGAAGGTAACGCTGATTGGCTGTCCGAAACTGGATTCTGTTGATTACAGTGAAAAGCTGACGGAGATAATAAGGAATAATGATATAAAAAGCGTTGCCATTTTACGAATGGAGGTTCCCTGCTGTGGCGGGCTTGAGGCAGCTGTAAAGAAAGCCTTACAGGAGAGTGGAAAATTCATTCCATGGCAGACCATAACCGTATCTATATACGGGAATATTCTTGATGATTAGGGAGGTGAAGCATTCTGTACAAAAATATTGAAAAGCCGACAAAATTTTCTTCCCCATGCCGTATACGGGGAGGAAAGATTTAAAATGCAGCTTATCGTTTCTTTTTGATTATATGTCATAGCAAGATGCGGAATATCCTGTACGTTCTATGTGCAAAGAGTCTATAAAGCCGGGTTTGGCATAAAGAAATGCCAGATTCGGCTTTCTTGTAAGCGCAGTCCTACAAAACCAACTTGCCAAAGTTTTGCTTTTTCATACATGGAATCTTGTGGAAATTCTAAAAATATGATAAACTGAGCACAACAACAAATGAGAAGTTGTACTGGGAGAAGTAAGGCTATCAAAAGATTTAATATGCATCTCTTATTTCTCGGATTGTTACTGAATATATCTATAAAAAATATTCGTAATCTACAGAAATGTAAGAAACGGAGGAAAAAATGGTCGATTATTCACAATTTGAAGCAAGTGCAAAATCCGGTATCCATGCGGATGTGAACCGGGAAAAAGAACTACATGGACAACAACTATAAGCCCCTCAACGCGGAAGCTGCCCCAAGTAATATATCATTTAGAGAAATGCTGATGAAAGCGTTTCCCATGCCACAAATTGGGGATTTATAAGTGATACTAGGGTTCCTACTACAATTTTTCGGAGGAAATTTTTATGTTTTTTTCAGTAATATTAATCTTGTTGATTGCCATTGTATTCAGAAAACAGAGAACGGACATAACAGGACAACCGAAATCTGATGAACTAAAATATTTGTCTAACAATAAAAAGGCACTTCTCCTTGGCTTAGCATGGTATATATTTTATTTTATACTGTCTTACATAAGCTGTGCCTTCCAGGTCGATATCATAAATGAATTATCAAACTGGCTGTTTCTGGTTCTCTTTCCTCTCCTGATTATTGCTGTTGTCAGAAAAGAGAACGTGATACAAACCCTAAAAAAAACAGGCTTAAAACATTTTGACAGAAAAACAGCACTAAGAATACTATTGATTTGTGCCATATACCAAGGTGTTATTATCCTTATCTTTGGTTTAGGGGAATTTTCTTTTCATATAGCCAATATTTTCCAAATAGTAATAAACCTTCCAGTATTTTTCTGCCTGATGATACTTACAGCAGCGTTTACGGAAGAATTTTTCTTCAGGGGCATTCTGCAAAGAACGATAATGGATTCACTGAAAAAGCCATACCTCGCCATACTGCTTACTGGTATTCTGTTTGGGTTATACCATTTTCCATTTGCATATTATCTGTGGGACAATACGGCAGGAAGCATTCTAAATTCACTCAAAATGGTGATGACGGAACATGTTCTAGCTGGCTGCGCTTTTGGCTTTATCTACTATAAATCCAATAAAAATCTCTGGAGCAGTATCATTTTGCATGCTTTCACCAATGCGGTTATAATGGCTTTGAGTATTGTACTTTCGACATAAACAGCGTAAACGAAACGTATGACAGGGCTTTTCACCGCGCAGGCAAATCAAAAGCCGAATTTGTATAGGGAGGCGAAAAAATGGAGAATTGGAGAGAACTTTTGAAAGATAAGCCTGTGAAATATTGGATTCGTACTGAAATTGAAGAAATAATAAAGGAAAAATCAGTTGACAGAAAACGGTTTTATGAATATTCAAAAACAAACTATCAAAAGATTATAAATGGATTTTATTATGCGTTTGTAGATTATAAGAAGTACCCAAAAGTGGAACTAAGATATTGCTGGCTGCATTTTAGGCAGGAACTGAAAGAGATAGCTTGTGTCAGCGAAACAATTGGTTGGGAATCTATGCTCGCAAAAATAAAAGAACAGTTATCTTATGATTGGAATAAAAAGATTTATCTGATTCTTTCTGATGGTTGGGTTTATGAAGGATATATCGATACTATAATGGATGTACTAAATGAAGTTGATGGCTTGTTGGAGGATTTTTATATTGTTACTCCGCACTTTGATAAATTTGCAGCATATACTGATGATGGTCAGTGCTTATGTTTTTATGAAAAATAAGGACAGTCTTTGCCAACATCTCGATGATTCCTATACAGTGTTTCATTATAAGCGCCCTATCCTTAGTCTTTCCTACTCGGCTGGATCACGATAGATACTGTAATCTGACATCATACCATTATTATATCGTATTTCCCACCGATTGTGTGATAAGTTTCATTCACTGTTTTCATTATACAAAAGATTCTCAATCTCTATTTTAGAAAGTTCATTACTCCTGCCAATTTCTTTTCCATTTACCGTCCATATTTCTTCATCTGAATCAACAAGCAGTTCCTCCCGCAATTCTCTGGACAAGTTAAAATAGTATCATTCCTCTTTATCATTTTCTTCTGTAAACTGATTTTGTGGCAATGGTAAATTCTCAATAGTTTCTGATGTTTTTGTACATGCAGTTAAAATCAAGTTTCCCATTACCAGCTCAATAGCAAGGAATTTCTTTGAAATATTTTTATTGTAATTTCTTTTCCTTCTGGAAGTATCGTTCCTAGAGCGTGTTTGTATATCTGTATCTAGCTGATTTTTCAATCTACTCCTCTATCTCTTTTCTGTTAATAACAATTCGCTCATTATACTCCTCATGTTCCCAAGAATTTTTACTGAGCTGTATCTGCCTTCTTTACCATCCGATCATCTCTTTTCTTAATGATTCATATTCTTTCATTGTTATCTTTTCATCACGATAAGTAAAATCACTATTTTCATCATATTTGCTGTCAGAAGAATCCCAATACTCTGCTGCCAGTGTAAATTCATCCACAATATTTTCCCCGCCATCATACTTCGTTAGCCAATATATCTGTCTTCCCCAATGTGTAGTATCACTATGAACGACCCATACCGCATTATCGTATTGTGTGTAAGTCAAAATACCTGTTGTTCCCTCTCCGCTTGCAAACACGTATACTTTTCCGTCTCTTGCGTCCAAAAACATACCTCCATAGGGACCATCTATAATCTGTTCATTTTCACCATCATTATCTAAATCAATCCGTTCCCCGGCAATATAACCAGACCAATCTTCCTCATCATGAGGCAATTGATTAAACATGATAGTCACACCATTTTCACTGTTAATAACTGCCGGAATTTTACTGGATAGAAAAGCATCCAGCAATGCTTCTGAATCAGTTGTTATTGTTGTATCCAATTCTGATACTGGCAAGTTCGTTTCCTGTTTCGATTCTGTTTCTGACGTTGCTGCAAAATCAAATTCAATTTCCTCCAAATCCGTTTCCTCATGATTTTTTTCACATCCCGTCAAAAGAAACAAAGACATCAATAACACTATTTTGACCAAGCTTTTGTATTTCAAAATTTCTTTCCTCTCTAAAATCTAATGAATAATTTCAAACAGACAGATTATTTTTTCATACTGTTTTTAATTTTAGGCAATCTGATGTTTTTAATTTATTATACACAATTTTATTAAAAAATACAATTACTGCCTTGGCTTTAGTTCTTTTTCGCATTTGGGGAACGATTAATTTCGGTATTGTTGACAGCAAAAAAATAATTTTTTATAAGTGGTATTGGTTATTTATTCATTTTAGGTATTGCTTTTTAGTCTGTTTTAATATATAATACCGTATCAGAAACAACGTTGCTCTTTTGCCACCGGGTAAAGAGATTTTGCGTCAGACTTTCTATCGTTAGGTCATAGAAGATAGAAAGTTCTGACGTTTTTTGTTATTAAGGAGATGTCTATGAAAGCGGAAACACTTTTAAGTAAATTTTTTCGATATGTAATACTTAATATATGCGGTATGATTGGCTTATCGTGTTACATACTTGCTGATACCTTTTTTATTTCAAACGGTTTGGGTGCAAATGGTCTGACTGCGCTTAACTTAGCTATTCCTATTTATAGCTTTATTCATGGAAGCGGTCTGATGTTTGGAATGGGAGGCGCAACAAAATATTCCATTTACAGAGGGCAAAAAAAGTATGAAAATGCAGATAAATCCTTTTCAAATACATTATGTATCATGTCTATATTGGCTGTCATTTTCGTACTAACAGGCATTTTCTTTTCTGAAAAACTAACAAAACTATTAGGTGCTGACAAAGACGTTTTTCATATGACAAAAACATATTTACAGGTTATTTTACTTTTTAGCCCGGCATTTATGGCGAATGACACTCTGATCTGCTTCGTAAGAAATGACGGAAATCCTAAGTTATGTATGATTGCTATGCTGACTGGAAGTTTCTCAAACATTATTTTAGATTATATATTTATTTTTCCCCTTAATATGGGAATATTTGGCGCAGTATTAGCCACAGGGTTAGCGCCTGTTATTAGCTTAATTGTTTTGTCTAGGCATTGGTTTACAAAACAAAACCAGTTTCATTTAGTACGAATAAATCCGTCCTTTAGGCTGACAGGAACTATCATTTCTTTAGGTATTCCGTCTTTCATCGCAGAAATGGCTTCCGGTATTGTAATGATAGTCTTTAATGCTATTATTCTGCACCTGCAAGGGAATATCGGCATAGCTGCTTATGGTGTAGTTGCAAACCTATCACTTGTGGTTGTTTCAATTTATACTGGGATTGCGCAGGGAACACAGCCAATTTTAAGCAGCGTATATGGATACGGAGATCGTGATAGTCAGAAGCAAATTTTAAAATACGCCTTAAAAACAATGTTGATTATATCGTGCAGCATATATCTGATTTTTTTATTATCTGCCAGTCCAATCGTAAGCGTGTTTAACAGTGAACAAAATGTGCAGTTACAGCAGATTGCAGTAGCAGGATTAAAATTGTATTTTACTGCCATTCCATTTGTCGGGTTTAACATCATTATATCCGCATATTTTACATCAACAGAAAAAGCACTGCCTGCACAAACTATTTCACTGTCAAGAGGTTTTTTAATTATAATCCCTATGGCGTTTTTCCTGTCTTTTTTATTAAAAATGACGGGAGTATGGCTGTCTTTTCCAATTACTGAATGTTTTGTCACTTTAACTGGCATTGCATTATATATCAAAGCAGAAAGAGATAAGAAAAATGTTTAGAGAAATGCAAAGAAAAAAACAAATGTTATCCGTTGATGAATGTATTGAAATTCTGAATAAAGGTACATCTGGTGTACTGGCATTATCAGGCGATCATGACTATCCATATGTTATTCCAATCAGTTACGTATACTGTAATTCCAAGCTATGCTTGCCTTGTACATCATCACATATATTTAATTCGCTTTTTCAAGAACAGTCGAGGTATTCTCCTCCCTTTCTGAGATAACATCCATTCCAGAATCAATATGTCCCAACATAATCAAGCTATCCGAATACCGGAAATCCTGATAAAAAATTGAAAGGTTTCCCCACGGAGCATAGAGGCACAAATCACCTACATCTGGATCACAGCCATTCGGTTCACCCTCCGTCGGCAATTCCTGTGAAAGATAACTGATTTTTTCAATACCGTTGAAATCCTCAAAGTTCAAGTCCAGTGGGAGCATATCATATAAAGCATTTGCAGCAGGTGTATCATAAAGAGTAATCGAAATCTCCTGACCGTCTACAATCATTCTTAATTTCCGCTCTTTCACACTTTCTGAATTGGTTTCTGCAACAACAAAGCCGAAATTATCCAGCCACTCGTTAATTGCCGTTTCTGCCGAAGTAATGTCTGCTCTATAAACACCAATCGGCTCCAATACTTCCGCTGAATCAGGGAGAGCCGCCGTAATATCCCTGACGCTGGCCGCAAGCCCTCCGGTTCCATGCGCACAGAATGGTACGACAATTTTACCCGACAAATCATATTCTTCTATAAAAGAAAAGACTGCCATTGGAGCAGTATACCACCAGTTCGGATTTGAAAACTTGCATCATGGTAGATTTTTCTTTATTTATCAATATTTTAACGCTATACACACTTTCTTCTATTTTGTATGTAAAAACTCGATTCTTCTCCAAGTCTTATTCTTCTCTTCCTACACAGTATCCCCTGATCATTTTGAATATTCCTTTTGCAGCTTATTCAACGCTCGAAGCAACTTTTGGTTCTCTTTCTTCAGATTTTCATTTTCATCTAACAGCCTCTTTATTTCCCTTTGATATATCTTTACCTGTTTCTCCAGGCTTTTATCTCGCACCTCTCTCTTTATCTGAGCAAGTGTTCCCTGATCCTGTTTTTCTTTCTCTTCATTTAATATATTTCTCACTTGCTCATTCTTATAAAAAAATCCTTTCGACAACCCTGTATTTCTGGAAAGGTCAGATACTGATATCGCATTCCCCTCTGATGCGGTTCTGCGAATCTCAGCAATGGCAAGTTGCATCTTTTTCTCACTTTCCTGCCGGTTCACTTCATTCATCTTATCGTACTTAGCCATCAATAACATTCCTCCCAAACTGTTTTCTTCCTGCTTGAAAAATTCGTCCGACTTCTCAGCCACTTTCTCATCAACCCATCCGATATAGTCTTTACGGTTTCATCTGTAGAATAGCCCATGTACTCCCGGATTGCCTGGATTGAAGTGCCGTTTCGATAAAGAGCTTTACATAATTCCTTTTGGTATCCGTTCCCTTTGAATACATATTCTCCATCCAATATGCCGGACTTCAGGCATTGTCTCGTGATTGACTCTTCAAAACTTCTTGCTGTATATTTCTTATCTCGGTTTAGAAAAAGCAGCCTCTCTACATCTATACGATTCTTTTCTGAATACCTTAAAACCATCAAATGCAGGATATCCGGTATAGGAACACTCCTGTTCGTACCCGGTACTTTTATCCAACTATCTTCATTCTCGCAATAAAAATCTGCATTTCTCAGCAAGAACAGCTTTCCCTTATCAATACCTGTATACAGTAGAATCAGACTCATAATATACAGCTGTTCAGGAAACTCTGGAAGTTTAAACATTAGCAAATCTAGCTTTTTATCCAAGTCCTTAATCTCACGATTTTTAGGATAACTTTTCTTTTTATAAAATAGAACAGGTATTGTGAAATGATTTATATAATCTTTCATCTGCAGGTATTGAAGAAATATCGTAACTGCCCGAACCTTATTATTATAGCTTTGAGGGCCGATTCTCTGCATGCTCAGTTTATCAAAGTATTCTTTTAGGAGACTAACATCTATCGCTGTAATTGCTTTTTCCTGCTCTTCTAAATGTTTAAGAAATTCTTTTATATATGTCTGTTTTATACGTATTGTACCCAGATTCAAATTTGTAACCGTAAAAAGATATTTCATATATTCCTGCAACACCTTTCGATTATCTTCCAGTCGAATATCTAAAAATGAAAAGCTTTCTATTGTGCTGCTAAGACTGTATCTTTCATGAGCGATATTTAACTTCGCCACATACCAGACATAAGCTTCCCAGTTTATTCCTTTTGCTTCCAGAAATAAAGTCTTTCTACAGAAAGCAATAAAGCTTTTGGAGTTTATATTAAGTTCTGCTATCTGCATTCTCAAAAACGAGGTAAAATCCTCTTCTTCGTCCGCCTCGATTTTTAGAATATCCTGAAGACCTGAATTTTCAGCATAACAAAACAGATACTTTAACGGAAGCAAGTACCTGTTTCGTCTTTCTTCTTTGTCTTTGATTGTTTTTACAGCATGATTTAATAACTGCTCTATCTGTAATTTTACAGTTTCATTTACTTCTTTACCAAAATCCCAATATAAAATTTCTAAATCTTCTTTTTGAAATGACTGAGCTATGTTCCCTACAAAATAATCCGGGAGATAGATTATTTGATTCAATGGAATTTTTTTCTTCATACCTTACTTTTTAATCCATTTCCCCATTTTGCGTCCCCCAACACGTTCAATAATGCCTTTCTCAGTCATATCTTTCATGATTCGCTTCACTTTTCTTTCTGAACAATCTACAATTAGGGCAATCTGTGATTGCGTTATATTAGGTCTTTCTCCTATAACTAATAATATATTCTCTTCTAAAGTGCCATTTAAAGTGCCATTTAAAGTGCCATCTGGCTGTTTTGGCACTTTAGACTGTTTTAATGAGGTAAATTTTACCATAATATCTTCTAAATGCAACGTATATTCTGGTATTGGCACCCCATGAATTTTACATGCTTCACATATTTTCTCTATTCCGCGCCCCCATGTCTCAACATAACCTGCACGAAAAAATCCATTGGCTATATTAGGATTGTATGGTACAGAACGATGACGCTCCATCAATGTCTCTACCGTCCAGCCAACCGGAAAAATACAGTCATTACTGATATATACTGCATCTTCATGAATTCGGATCTGTATCGGTATCAGTGCGGCATAATTAGAATGGATAATGGCATTGTACACAGCTTCCCTCACAGCCGCCTTTGGGAGAGGATACGTTTCAACTCTTGTAACATTATCATACGATATAACTGCCTTCATATACTTAAGATAAATCAATTCTATAACACGATCCGCCTGCATAAACAATGAACCATGAATTTCATCTTGATAGCGTAGATCTGAACCTTCACCAAAATATCCAATTTTGATATAAGCACCTGTTACCCACTTCTCCGGATTACGATGAAACAATAAGATTGCTGCTCTTTTTAACTTTCCATTTTCAACCAGACCAAGGCTGTCCAAAAGCTGTTCGTTATTCATGTTAAGGTCGTCTTCTGTCATTCTCCCACTGTGCAGGGCTTCTCGACGAAAAATATCAAAACTCTCTTTATCTAAATCTTCAACGTTTACTCCATCTACCGGGACAGCATCCCATTTATATCCTGTTTTTGACAGCAAAAACTCTGTCAATGCAGCTCCCCGCAGCAATTGTTTTGTACTACCACTTCGATAATGGTACTCTCCCTTGAAGTTTACCGGATAACTGCTGGGATTAACACATATTTCAATGTAATCTTTTTCATTTTGTGTCAGCAAATTTACTTCTACAATGATACCCAGAGTATCCCTGACTTTATTAGGAATGTCTTCTAACAGCTTTTTGCTATCTAAAACTCCAATTACCGTCCCATCATCATTCGTTCCAATATATATTCTACCACCTTGTGCATTGGCAAAACCGCAGATCCATTTTAAATACTCATCTCTCCAAGATTCTTTCCATTCCGTATTCTGACTTTCTTTCATAAACATATCATCTCCTATATAGTGCAGTCACTATATACATAAAAAGTTTTTAGTAATATCCAACCCAGTCTGGCTGCCCTTCCCCAACTGCTTTTTCCACTATTGAAATCCAGTCTGCCACCTGCTGTAACCGTTCCTGTAACTCCGACAACGTCAGTTCTCCATCTTCTGCCTGTTCCCATAATTTACTCAATGCATATTTTACCCCTTCTTTCGGGAAAAAAATGCTATCGTGATCCAAATTTGCAATTAAAGTTCCCTCTCCATCCTTTTCACTTTTTCCATTAGTAATGTGGCTAACATTCCAACCTTCAACCGTTCTAGTTATCCCATATGTATCAGCGTGTCCCCAGCGTCTATTATAAACTTTAAATGTTAATCTTTTGTCTAATGTCAAATCACCTTTTATATCCATCGTTACACCCTTCCCTAAAATATCTCTCCTCAAAGCTTGAAGCATGTGAAAATGATCATAAAATTCCTCTATTCCTTTTTCCGGAATTCTCCCACTATTAATCATCAAATACTCCGGCAATATTGGCAATCTTCCCCAGTGAATAATTGGAACCACTGATTTTAACTGTTTTTCATACATTTCATTTAATATAGAAAAATCAAAGTTGAAGCGATTACTCTTTTCATATTCATCTTCAAAGTGTCCAAAGTTTTTCTCGAAAAACACCTGGGCTTCCTCCAAATACCCTTTTGCCTGTATATGACGAGTGATTACATTCTGTATCCAATTTTGCATTTTTTCTTTTAGATAATAATTTTCACCTTCTATATCAAAGAAAACCGTATCATAATAAAACAGATCACTTTGCCTAAAGCAAAAATAATCAACCAACTCTTTTTTGTTAAATTTCCTTTTTAATTCAAGACCATTAGAAAGAATCCCTTTTACAATCGATATTTTTAAATTCCTTTTCCTTGCTTCACAAATAATTTCTTCTTCCATTTTACACTTTTATCCCTTTCTACATCTGTTAATATTAAACACCTGACAGCCACCATGACAAAATAAATATTCTTCACACTCTCTGCATCTGTCAATAGGATATTTCTGTGTCCCTGGTTCCCTTAGTTTTTTCCTCATACTGACGAATATATCTGCCTTCTGCCATCTTTCTTTTAACGTAGCTTCCCGCAAATTAATACCTGATATTTGAGTATCTCTCATGAAAGAACAGGGATAGAGGATGGAATCTTCTGCAATAAAAGCTGAAAATCTGGCAGCTTCACAAAATTCTATTGTCTCTAAATATAATTCTTTTTCCAAATCCGTTAGATAAGAAATCATACAACTGTCAAATCCCACTTTGCATTCTTTGCATTCTTTTACTAAAAATAAAAATCTTTTCATTAATTCATTTTCTTTCAGACACCACTTCTCATCACTATGGATTGGTTTATAATTCAGAAAAATAACTGCATTGACTTTTCGTAACAGTTCTGTTTCTTTTGACAATAACTGAATAGCAGCCTCTAGTGTCTGAAGGTTTAACAGAAAATGAATGTTTATCTTAATTCCCAATTTTTCGCATTCTTCAATTACGGCACAATCCTCTCTATGCGGCTCATACCAGCTAACGGCCAATGCGCCACAATACTTTTTTGTAGCAATATAGATATCCTCTGTCATGCCCTGTCCATTTGTAGTATAAGAAGGAACCATCCCATATTCCCTAGTTACTTTTAAAATATTCACGAAATCCGGATGCTGATTAGGATTACCTCCTCCCAATGCTACCTGCAGCACTCCAGCTTCTTTTGCCTGAGCCATCAATCGGCTATATTCTTGTAATTGCATATGATTTCCAGAAGGATTCGATGCCCTATAACAAAATCCACAACCTTTTTCGCAATAATTTGTAATAGAAATATCTACAAGTTCCGGACCATTCACATTCCAAAAAGGTTCCTGGCCTGACATACTTATCCGGACAAACATTCCGCTCTCTCTATCAAAATATACTATATAATTACTTTCCGAATAATTTCGTATCAGGACATCTCCCACCTTTACCATCCCCCTATGCTTCCATTAAAATAAATATCATCCTCACACACAACAAAACTTTCCATACAAAAGTATACTTCCGCAAAATTATCACCATCTGAACTCAGTTTTCCATAATAAACCTTTCTCCCTTTTTGGAGCATCTCTTCTACTTGTTTTGCAACACTTTTTGAGTACCCTTCTTTTTCCAGAAATTCTCCTATGTCCCTTAAATCACTGTTGTATTCTTTCATATATACCAATATATCTTCTTTGTTGCGGTTAATTGCCTCAAACAATCGAGAGAAAACCTGATTCATAGGGGTTTTCCCTACAGCTCCAACTGCATTCATAAAATTATTTTTATTCCATTCCTCTTTAGTTGATACAATAAACGATGTAGATGAACTGTTTGTCACAAAATCACGCCTGATTTTCATAAATTAATTTCCTCCAACATCTGATTCAATATTTGTAATCCCTCATTATCATAATCAACAAAATTTTTTGCGTTGTAATCACAAAGAAATGGCCTTAACAATAAGATAGTCTGATTTTTATTTAAATTTAATTTTTCCGTTTCTTCTTGGTTCCATAATTCTTTATGAAATAAAAAATTTTGAAAATTATCATACTCTTGAGCATAAAAGTTCAAATACTCCTTTTTCAGATCTTTGGCATATCGAAAGAAATCCATAACAATCTTTTTCGTATATTGATCTGCAAAAGATTTTTTTCTCATATCCAAGTGTTTATCTAATTCTTTCCTAAACCTTTCTAACGAATAAGTCTCATAAACTTTGCAGTAATAATCCTCTTTTCTTATAAATATTTTCATATCTGCACCTCTAGTCAACTTGATTTCCCAAATCGAACGAAAATACTTTCATAAAATAATTCTCATTACAATGATGGTATGGATTCTCATCATAAAGTATCTGCAGCTTGTCATCCTTGTTCTTTTTTTGACTGTTTATAAGTTCTACTAATATATCTTTGACATTACTTTGAATGATTTTGCTTTTATGTAAGTTCATTTCTTTTAATATCTCCCTGGCATTATCAGGATCTGCTTTATAAAATCTTTTCCATAATTCCATGGTGCCAGATCGGTATAATCCATATAAATAAACTGTCAATTTAAAATGTTCCCTATATGGCTTATTCCTCTCTTTTCCACATACAGACTCTAACTCCTCAACCAAATCATTATAATGATACACCACCTGGTGTTCCTGATGATAAAACCAATACTTATCCTCTTTCCGCACTCCAAACATCTCGCGAATAAAAGCCCGATATTCTCCAATATCCTTTGATAATCCATCCATCAACCCTAATAATACACAAATATTCATTGTGCGGTAAAAATCACAATCATATCTCATAAATAATTCATGTATTACTCGTTTTCTATATTTTCCCTTTTGTAACACCTGTTTTTTCCACAATTCCACATCATATTGTGATAGATAGCAATCCTCCACATCCCATATATAATTCCAATATAATTCTTCATACTCAGGGAGCTTTTTTATTACAGGTTCCAAAGTATTCTGATAATCAGATTTTGATAAATAAAAAACATATTTTTGTACACCTTCACATATTGTAGAGTTTCCTCTATTCATTTCGTTCCAGAATTGCAAAAATGATTTTTCTTCTCCATAATTTTCCAACAGATAGTTTGTAATACAAAAATCACGAAATTCATCAAATGTAAAACTTATCGACATACTCTTTTTTTCCAAAAAGCCAACTTTTTCTACTAATTCATCTTTAAAAATCACCTCATTATTCAGCATTTTTATCAAAAGCTTCTCTTCATCTTTATCAAAAATTCTTGTAGGAACATGAAAATAATTATTATTTTCCAGCATATATTGTACAATTTTATTTAGTAATGAATGAAGGTCATTCCCCTGATTTAACCGAATTTCGTTTCCTCTATATTCTTTTTCTTTCTTTTCCACATACTTCTGAAATACCCGGTACTTATAAACATCATATAAGTATATTTGCTGCTGGTGTTCATGCACTTCGCAGAAAAATCTTAATAAAAGCACATCTTTTGTCAACAAATCATAAGCTCGTTCAGAAATTGTATCTTCCCTAATTGTAATATTAAAATATGATAAATACCCTCTGAAAATCCGTTCTTTAAAATCATCATCCCTCCCCCACATATCTATTTGCTTAAAGCGTTTCTGATATCTGCCAGTTTCTATCATAGAAAAGCGTTCCTGAAGAAATTCATTTCTTGTTGTCATTAACACTTTAATATAAGGGTAGGTCTCACATTTTTCCAAAAAGTCTCTCATTACTTGTCCAAAATTATTAATCGCTATATTTTCATTCAATCCATCAATCACTATCATCAATGGTCTTTTGGTTTGAACCCATCGCTGCATTAACACTTTATGGACATATCTCAATGAAAAACGTCCATCAATACACAATTGCCTCTCTACATAATGCATAGGGTCATCATGAAAATCATAAGCATTATAATATAAAACCAGGAATCCTTTTTTTAAAAGAAAATTATTTGTAAAATCACATACAAAATTTGTCTTTCCCTGTCCTGCGTTTTTCGTTAATAAAACATATTTTTTATTAATAAATTCCACACAATCCGCATATTTACCCAACTCAAATGCAATAGATTGATTTAACAAATTCTTTGATGTATTATAAAATTCATCCAAAGGTATATCTTTTTGATAACCTTCTTTTTCCAATTTTTTTATCTTTTTAACCGCCTTTTTTAAGGTTTCTTCCATATCTTCCGCTATGGTTTCTAACTCATTCCAAACACCCTGGGATTTAAATTTAGTAAAATCAATTTTATCCATCCCACTTTTTATCAAAAGTAAGTTAATCTTCTGAAAATCCAACTGCACAACCTCCGCAATTACTTTTGATAAAAATAAACATGGATCCGCAAAAAAACGAATCTTCTCTTTATAATCCCGTTCTTCGACAAAAATGTCTGGAATATATTTTTTGCTTTGCAGATTCTTTTCAATCTGCTGTCTTGTATATTGATTTAAAGACTCTTGAATCTTTAACAAATATTCATTTTTCTTTATACTTTTATCTGGCAATAACCGCAAAAGAGTTTTTATAGAAGACATTCTTATTCCCAGTTCTCCTTTTCGATTAGATCCCTGCATCTGCAAAATTCCCACAATTCTCTCGTCACAAAATACAGGAGAGCCTGACATTCCTCTATAATCTCCTGCTTCTCCACTTTCAATATGTAAAAGTGTTTTATCCCATATCTCTGCTTTGCAGCCTTTACCAAATCCTATTCCAGATACTTCATGCTCTGCCTGTAACTCACCAATATATCCTCTGACCGCCCACTTGGAATCCTCATCTAAAATTTCTTCATTAGAAAAAATCGAACAATACTCAGAAAAATGGGTTTGGGATTGTAGAGTTGCCCCGCTTCCTTCTGTTATATGAAGTTCTGCTTCTACATCCTTCCCATCAATTTCAACAGTATAACGGTCTCCACATAAAATATGACTAGCAGTTAAAATTAAGTTTTCTGAAATCACTATCCCCGTTCCATACTGCGCAACTTGATTCTTATAATAACTCTTTATCTTAACAATATATTTTTCCATTCCCCACGACCTACAATTCTATTTTTCTCTTACCAAAGAAACATTGAAATCCATATGCTTTCTGAAGTTTTTCCAATTTCTCCTTCTGGCGAATTTCATAATTAAAATATAACTTCTTATTTCCTTTTAAAATAGCTTTAGCAAGCATCTCATCTTCAGGATGCCGTTTGTTATAGCCTCCATCGCTAGAAACCATCAAGATATCACCATGTGTACTATCCAACAGTTTTTGATTTGGACTGGCCGTTCCATGGTGCGATAGCTTAATCACATGATAATTCTTTTCTAAATATTGACTCCAGAGTATACTGTCAGAATCACCAGTAAATAAGAGTCTCAAATCATTATAAATAATTTCTACCACAATGGAGGCTCTGTTAATCTCATTCACGGGTGCCATAGTAGAAGTTCCAATCCAACTTTCCAAGCAATCCCCCATAGCCGCTATCTCCTCATTTCCATCCATATTCTCTCTTTCAAGCTCCATAAGCAACTCCAAAAGCTTCATAAACTGTGAGTCCTGATTCATAGAATAATCCACTCCAAAATTTCTTATCATTTCCAGGTTTAGCTTATCTGCCAGTTTATCTAATTCTTTTTCCGTTGGAGATAATACTATAACCTGACATGCTCCTATATGGATCGTATGCTTTAAAATTTGCTTTTTTTTATTTTCAATATGTTTTACTACCTTATCGGTAAATTGAGTATTGAGAGAATATCCATTATCCAAGCATAATTCCTCAAAACTTATACTTTGTATGGCTGAAATTTCTCCTTCTTCGCCTGGTATCTGAAGTAAAAATTCTTTTAAAACCCTTTCCTTTTCCCTCTTCTGTATATCTGTTAGTCCTCTTACCCTATCCATAAATTCTGACCGTCTCAATAAAGTATTGAAAAAGCCATTAAACCATATATTCTCTACTTGGATAATATTGGGATTGTTTGCCTTTCCGTTTTCCTGCAAAAACGCAATAGCGCCTTCAATATGATCTTGATCTGTATGCGTAATTATCAACAGAATAACTTTGCATCCCTTTTTTTGCAACTCAATCAAGAGAGGTCTAAGTTCTTTTTTATAGGTAGACTTAAAACCACAATCAATAATAATGCATTCTCTATTAGAAAACTCTAATACAAAGCAATCCCCCGCTTTAGCTGGTAAAAAATGAATATTACAATTTTTCATAGACTACCATTTACCCATATTCTTCCATAATAATTATTTCTACAACACTATTCCATATTATAACAAAATCTATTACCCTTTACAATTACAACTCTTAAAACAAGTAAAAACTGACTTCTAAAACACTTATTTCAAAAGTCAGTCCTTCATAACACTATATACAATTTTACCCCTATTTGTGTATATAGTACCTATTTCCCTTTATTTTTTAACACTATGCACACAATACACTCTCAAAGCCTTGCTCCATATTAGGGAATCCAAGGAAAACCACATCGTAATCATCCATATTATCAATATGATTCACCAGCTCCGGGCGGGCATTTTCTGCCTTTTCATCCGCAGCCCGGTCAAGACATTCATCATAATCACTGGAATATGGTTCTGTTACTGTAATGGAGAATAAATCCCCTCCTACCCGCTGCCAAATCCACTCTGCTATCTGTGCGGTATTTTCGGGCGGAAGCACACTGGCGGATGTCGTTGCATCTACGCCGTCATAATCTGCCGAATCACCGACAGAATCATAATGGGAAAGGGCAGACTGAACCGCTGCGTCCTTATCCTCTACATTCGTATTATCCGCCCATGTAAAATAAGCAATCAATATGTTACTTCCAGTATATGATTCCGTTTTCGCTATGTTTTCGGATATTTCCTGAGCGCTTTCCTCTGATAATGCCTCCTGTGTATCTTTCAGCCCGCCGCCTGCAGATTCCTCCACTCCGCCCGTACCGCAGGCGGACAAGGCAAACAGCGTACTACATAGGAGAAGTATTGAAACTGCTTTCCTCATACCAATCCTCCATTATTTTTCTGCTGTTACTTCATTTATACAGGAAATCGCGTTTAATGTCCTCGGAAATCCAATAAACGGCAGGCATTGGGTAATTGCTTCAATCAGCATTTCACGGGTATTACCCACGCTTAAGTTTGCGCCCGCATGAGCCTTCGCCTGTGGCTCACAGCCGCCGAGACAGCAAATCGCACAGAATGTAACCAGTTCCCGCATTTTCAAATCCAAAGTTCCTCTTGTATAGAAATCGCCAAAGCAATAGGCAGACAGATAATCCTGAATATGTTTTAACTCCTGCGGTGCAACACGGCGCATCGCTTTGATATTGTCCTCACCGAAAATCTCCTGCTGAACGGAAAGACCCTTAGCAAACCTGTTTTCTTCCGTAACTTTCGCCTGCTTTTCCAACGGATAAACAATCCCGGCAGACTGAAAGGCTTTATTTGCCTCGTCCAGAGCGCATTTTACCTTTTCCACGCCGATATAAGGAGCGCACTGATACAGCGTTTCTTTGATTTCTTCCGGCGCTGTTCCTATGTCCAACGCTGCCAGCACATATTTTGAAAGTGGTTTCCATGTCTGGCTGGCCGTCAAAGCTGTAAGCATAACAAGCGCCCGCTGCACATTGGACAATGTGCCATGAACGAGGACATCACCGCAAAGAAATTTCCTGACAATCTCCTCAAATTCAGGATCATATTGCTGATCGGAAAAATAATGACCTCCGAACCAGTCCTGATGATTCTTTTCCGCAATATTTAATCGTTCCATTCCAACGCCTCCCGCAGTCAAATTTTCTGGTTCCCTGCAGACCACACATGACTTTCCTTTGCAGTATCCTGTGTATTCTGCGCCATCACGCCCACCAGTTTGTGAGGTATATAAAGTTCCTCCAAATAGGAAATTTCTTCTTCCGATAATTTAAGCTCCACCGCCTTTGCCGCGCCCTCCACATGATGAAGTTTCGTTGCGCCAACTATCGGTGAGGTTACTTTTGTCATAAGCCATGCAAGAGAAATCTCCGTCATAGAAACGCCTCTTTTCTCTGCAAGGAGCGCAGCCCTTCTGATAATTGCGCCGTCCTGCTCTGCGGTAGCGTCATATTTCAGCCTTGCATAACTGTCCTCCTGCATACGCTTTGAAGTTTCGCCGGGATATTTCGCAAGTCTGCCTCCTGCCAGTGCGCTGTAAGGTGTCATGGCAATCTGATCTTCACAACAGAGCTTTGTCATTTCCCGTTCTTCTTTCCGGAAAATGAGATTATAATGATTCTGTACGGATATAAATTTTGCGAACCCTTCTTTTTCCGCCAGTGCATTTGCCCTGACAAGCTGGTAAGCATAACAGTTGGCAATGCCGATATAGATTCCCACTGATAAAATACCTCATTTTTTCTGCGAAAGCACAGCCATGTAATCATCACAGCCGAAAATGTCCGGGCAATGAAAGAAGGATATGCGACACCCGCCACACCTGCATGAAGCACAAATACGCCGATTAGATTTCCAATCACGTTGACAATATTGGAAACCACGGACAGATACATGGTTACATTCGTTTTCCCAAGACTGCGACAGACTGCTGCGCCGGAATTATAAACCGCCAATGCCGGATAGGAATATGCCGAAATCCGAAGATATGTCACACAGGCCTCCATGACGGAATCCTCGACTTTGCCGAACATCAGACGCAATATCCATTCATTTCCCAACAGTACCAGTCCTGCCGCAATACCCGAAAAAACGGTGGAGAACAACAAAAGCTAACTGGCAGAAGCTCCCGCAGCACCCTTTTCATTTCTGCCGATATACTGGCTGATCACAACCGCTCCACCGGATGCCAATGCAGTAAACAGATAGATAAAAATCGTATTGAATTGATTTACCAAAGAAACACCGGAAACGGCTGCCTCTCCCGCATAGCTTATTACCAGCGTATCCGCCAGTCCCACCAGCATAACCAAAAGCTGCTCGAAAAACAGCGGGACAATCATTCCTTTTAATTGCTTGTTAGAAAACGCTTCTGCTTTCTGCTTCATTTTTCGCCCCTTCGCCTCGCTTTCGCTTAAATTTTGCTGCTGATAATTTTCCCAACACCTTTGACACATAGAAGGCGATAAACACCCACAGTCCCATCATCGCCATATATTCTGCAAAGATGAAAGCTGCGCTTTTTTCGTAATCAAGAAATGCAAACTCCACTTTAAGAAACATATAGGACAAAATATCTGCCTGATAGAAGGAAACTGCTCCATACGCAGCAATCAGGACAGCTATCAGCCGGAGGCTCCATCGTAGAACCTCAGATTTTTTTTCGCCGGAATGTTTACAAATCATTCCTGTTATCATACTCCAATGAAGCCCAAGATGAACGCTCATCAGTACAAATCCCCAGTAGGAGCCTGCAAGGTGCAGCACTCTCGCCGCTGCCATTCCACCATTGATCGGAAGTGCGGAAAATACATGACGCGACATAACAATACCACTGTAAGCAAGCGCAAGCATTACTACAAAAACAGAAAAGTTGATTACTGTCCGAAAAATACGAAGAAGACTATATTTTCCTTTCATCAAACTCCCATACCACCGGATATTCAAAAGGTTATGTGCCAGAAATAATACAGTCATTCCCGTACCGAGCCATTCATGGAGCTTTTCTCCTGTGGCTTGATATGCCATCAGCATGAGTACAAACACCGTCATCAAAATGTCAATGAACATTTTCACTTTCATTTTTGTTTTCATGCCGCTTTCCTCCCTGTTATTTAGGAATTTGTGTTCACTCTCTATTCTGCCAGTGAGAAGGTAATTTCCACCCGGCTTTCAAGGTTTTCAAAAACAGAATTGTGAATTGCAAACTGAAATTCTACAGGCAAAACAGCGGAACCCATAGTTTTTTCATTGTCTGCCTCCTACTTCAATTTGCTGTAATCTGTATCTGAAACGGCTTCCAGCCATTCATTGGAAGTACCCTCGCCGGGAACCTCTATGGCCACATGGGAAAACCAGCTGTCTTTTGCCGCCCCATGCCAATGTTTCACGCCCGCAGGAATTGTAACCACATCTCCGGCCCGAAGCTCCTGTGCTTCTTTTCCCCATTCCTGATACCAGCCCCGCCCTCCGGTAACGAGCAGAATCTGGCCGCCGCCGTTCTCTCCATGATGGATGTGCCAGTTATTCCGGCAGGCAGGTTCAAAAGTTACATTTGCAACACCTACGCCATTTAACTGTGTCAGAATTGCCAGATAGGATTGTCCTGTAAAATACTCGCCAAAAGAATTGAGGACGCCTTTTTCAAAAATAGTCTTGTGTTCTGATCTTTTCATGTAGTAACCTCCGAATCTTTCTTAATTTCATGGATCATATAATCCAACTGGTCTAATAATTGCTGCTTGGAATGTATTTCATCCAACAGTTGTAATCTGCTTTTTCTTAAAATCCGTATCTGATCCTCCTTTGTCTTTCCACACCTTTTTACCTGTCTGGTTACTTCCTCTAATGTCATCGTCAGCCTCCCTTATTTAATAGAAAGCACTTTCTGCAAACTTTCCGCCACAAAAAAACAGGTGCAGAAGAAAAGCGGCTACACTTTTTTCTACACCTACATTATAATTTAGGTCATTAGTTATATCAAATGCTTAGTTTTTATATTCAGGTTATGCCTAAAAGGTATCTCATATGTTCTATAAATTTTGTCGCAGCCAAACTAAACGGCTGTTGTTTTTTCCATGCCAGCACACTGCTTGCTGTCAGTTCCGGTGATAATGGCCGGTAAATAATTTTTTCTTTATCCCAAAAGGGTACGGAACCCTCAATTACAATGGAGTATGCCAACCCCTGCTGAACCATAAGGGCGCTGTTTGTGGCCAGATTACTAGTAAAGAGAACCTGTTTTTCCTGGAAGAAATCGCCGAACCAGTGGGATAATTCGTTCCTCACATTTGTCCGTCTCGGAAGTATGAGCGGCTTATTCTCCAAGTCTTTTGCACTCACAGCTTCTTTTTCCGCAAGCGGATCGTCCGGGCGCATTAAAACAACCCATCGCTCTTTTCCTTTCAGTCGAATAAAATCAAACTTTTCTATATCAACCGGCTCCAGTAAAACACCAATATCAATCAATCCTTTTTCCATCTGCTCCTTCACCAGATCGGCATTTCCTGTAAAAATGTCAAAAGTTACAAGTGGATACTTGTCACGGAAAGTTTCAATGATTTCCGGCAGCACCTGCATGGCCGCCAATTCCCCGCCGCCAATGACGATTCTGCCTTCCACCATCTCCTCCTGCTCAATCAGCTCTCTTTCCGTCCGGTCAACTAAAGACAGAATTTCCTCTGCCCGCCGCCGCAGTAAAATTCCCTCGTTTGTTAAGGTAATCTTTTTTGCACCTCTGTGAAACAGCTTAACACCAACTTCTTCCTCTAACTGTGATAGCTGGCGGCTCAATGTCGGCTGGGTAATATGTAAGACTTCTGCTGCCCGATTGATTCCTTCCTCTCGGACAACTGCTAAAAAATAACGAAGTACCCGTATTTCCATTATAAAACCTCCTCGTAAAAGCATTTGCTTAATTATACAAAACATATGCCTAAAGAGCAATATTGCAATTATGTTATTGATATTAAGCATATAAAATAAAGCGTATTTTTTAATTAGAGCTTGCTTTTCCACCCAAAATGCGTAATCTGTCACTCACAAGGCAAACTCTCTGCATTTATGTCGCTAAATGGTGTTCAAATTCTCATATTCTGTCTTATCCCCATTTTAGAAAGAAACGGGTCTTGTTTGCCGAGCTTTCTGCCACGGAGAAGAAAAGTTATTGAATGGCGGCAAAGCCCGCAGAATAAGACTTTTTCGAGTAAGGCAGAAAAATAGCCCTCCAAACTGGAAGGCTCATGTTGTATAAAATGTTGTTCCTTTTGACATGATGGAATTCTCCATTGAACATTTATCCGGGAAAGAAGCGATTGAATTAGCTAAAGCCAAATAATAAGTTTAACATTGGATGCGCCCGCTTTTGTGTTATCATTTCTGGGACTGGAAATCAGACAGCATCAACGTTGCATTGTTTTTCCTATGGCGGGCTGTCGGAAAATTTACTGACGAATATTTAAGGGAAATGTAAGAGGAAGGGCTCTTGCTTCCCGGCATGATCGTGAAAACGGAACCACTCACCATCATGGCAATCGCAAACATGACCGCGCGGGATGGTGTGGCAACCGTAAATGGGTGCTACTGTCTGCCCCTCAACGCGGAAGCTGCCCCCAAGTAATATGTTCCATTTAGGGAAACACTTTCATCAGCGTTTCCCACGTCGCAAATTCGAGATTTATCAGTAAGAAAAGAGTTTCATTATTGCTGTTTTCAGAACAGAGTACTAGAACTTATGACAGGTTTTTCACAGGCGCTCATTTTATCCCTTGCACTTAAAAATGATTTTGGAGCATATTTCAAGAATACATTGGAAAATACCATACTATATATTGTAATTTGGATGTGGTGCCAGTTATTATTATTTTTCTTCGGAAATTACCTTGCAGCGTCTTTTATAACACGCGATTCCATATTTGCGGATTGTTGTCATACCGTCATCAACCAGTTTTTCTCCATAATTCCGGTCATTGATCTGCTTCAGTGCCTCCCGGCAGGCGGTGTCAAATGACGCATTTTCCGCATATTTTAATTCAATGACAATACCTGTTTCCTGATCTTCGATTTCTATACTGATGTCGCTGTAACCATCGCCGGACTCGGCATTGGACTGGACATCCCATCCGTCCATGTTTCCAAAAAGGCCGAGTAAGATACCATGATAAAAATTCTCCTTCATTTCTTTTCTGACATTTGTGTCACGAATGCTGATTGTCTTTTTCAGGTAGGCATTGAATCCCTCCTCGATGGCGGCCGTGTCATTTTCTAGGAAGGCCCTGCAAAAATCCTCCAGTTTTTCCATATTTTTTTCGGTTTCCCACTTGAACCATTCGCGGATTTGCCGGATAAAAATCCACTGTATTTCCCTGTTTGGAATGACAAGTTCTGTCAGTTCCCCAGTCTGCACATTGCGCTGTGTCAGATACCCAGTTGTAAAGAGGATACTCCACAGGTTATCCGAATTGGAGTCAAGATCCCTGTAGGTTAGTTCCTGACGGATTATTTTTTTAATGCTGTTTCCGTTAATCAGTTGTTCGATATCGTTTCTGTCAGATGTTTTCGCTCTGCTTAAAAACCTCCTAATAATGTCATTGCTGCTCGTGTTTACCCAGTAATTCTGTGGTTCCGCCACACTCCCATCACGCAAATCACCACAGTAATTAATTACATCCCATGGACAGTATATTCCCAGATTTCCAAACAGATAACCGTCATACCATTCCTTAACAGCATCATACTGGTCTGAAAATCCATAATATTTTAACATCTGCCGGACTTCCAAATCTGTAAAACCAAAATATTCGTTATAACGCACATCTTTTACAGTGTATACTTTAAAATTATTCAGTCCGGTAAAAATGCTTTCCTTTGAAATTCTCAGGCACCCTGTCAGAACCGCAAATTTCAGACTGTCGTTTGTCTTAAATGCATTTCCAAACAGGATTCTGACCAGCTCCGCCATGGAATCATAATATCCTGACTGGTATGCCTTATCAAGAGGCACATCATATTCATCAATCAGCATGATGACATCCTGTCCATAATGCTTCTGTAAAAGATATGATAGCATCTGCATGCTGTCCTTTAAAAGTTCGTCGGACATGGTAAATGCACCTGTTTTATCCATAGAGACAAGTGCCTCATACTGACTGCGTTCGGCGTCATCAATCCTGTCGCTTTCCAGCAGGAACCGAAACCGCATTGCCTCTTTCCCTATAATTCTTCGCAGCATTACTTTTGCATCTTCAAAGTTTTCTCCAGTCGCCCCTTTTAAGGTAATTGAAATCACCGGAAATTTTCCCATGTATTCTTCACACAGCTCTTTTTCCTTTGAAATCTCAAGCCCGTCAAAAAGCGTGCTGTTGTCAAACGTCATGACGTCACGGCCTGCTTCGAAAAAATATTTCAGCATACTCATGTTCAGGGTTTTTCCAAACCGCCTCGGACGTGTAAACAGGTTCACTTTTCCCGGATTCTCCAGCAATGTTTTAATCAGTCCGGTCTTATCGATATAGTAGAATCCCCCTGTACGTATTTCCCTGAAATTCTCAATCCCCATGGGGAGCTTTGTCTGCATTGCCATAACACATCCTTTCCGATGAAAAAATATTTGTTCAGAACATTTCACGTTTGTGGGAAATATTCTTATTCCTTCCATATTAAAATATTGTTTATCATATCTTTCGTTGCTAATAGTATATCATACATTTTTAAAGAAAACATATATTATTTTCATAGTCTTTTATCCTACTTTTAAAAAATTCCGCAAAAAACCACCCCTTTTATGGAGTGGTTGCTGCTGCTGAAATCGGACTTGATTATGTGATAAATGACGATAGTATGAGCAGACCTTTTTGCGCCGCCCGTGATTGTCAATCATTTTTATCATTTTTATTATCCAATAGCCAACACTTCCTATAACTTTCCGCTTTACTTTTAATTCAGCAACAAGACGATTATCCATATCCTTCCACTCAGCAATCATGTTTCTTACCTGTTTTTCTGACATTGGATAAAAATCTTCAAATTTGCTGACTTCTTCATCGGAAAAATATTTTAAAATATCCTCAAAATCTGTCACTTTTTAATTTCTCAAAAGTAATCGATTCGTTTCTATCGTTATCATCTAACCTCATTCCTTATTCTGTTTTTACTATGGGTATCGTCCATTTACTTTAATGTTATAACAAGTGAGCGCTTTTGCAAATTAAGGATAAAAAGCGGCAAATAAATGCGCTCACAAGTATAAAGCCCTAACGGACGAAATCCGCCGGCACCGCATGTATTATGGGATTCCCTTAAAGTATAAAAAGTAAAACTGCGATTTCTACAACCAGCAGAACCAGCAGGGCATACAGCAGTACCGGACAGGCTAAGACTGCCCCCGCAATCAGAAGCATTACCACCGGAACCGCATATTTCCGCGGATGGTGCCACAGGTCGCTTTCATCTTCCAGTCCCGTATGGGATAAAACCATTCCAGCAGCACAGACAACACCGCACTCTGCAAGGCAAAGAAAACAGCTCCCGCAGTCATCTGGACAGTGACGCTGCCGTTTTGTATCCGCCAGCTACAGAGGAATATCACATCTGCCGCCATATTACAAAGAAAGATAAACAGGCAGTATGGAATGCAAAAGCGCCTTTTCTGCCCGGGCAGGAAACGGACTGCCTGCTCCAGATCAGGGTCACAGGAGAGCAGGATACAGATGGGCGTATTGAAACATAGAATTGCAAAGCCCACAGGAATAACGGACAGACCGGTCATTTCTCTAAAAAAACAGGGCAGTACCAAAGCTACACACCACATCACAGCGGTATTGAGCAGATAATTCTTATGGCAGCTCAGATAGCGGAAAAAATACCGCCAAAGTGTCGCCCTCTTCCCCTGCCGGACTACATGGTAAGTTTTACCATGGCTTTTCCTACTCTCCTTCTGATAAAAATCGTATCCGTCTGCTCTCCATAAAATCAAGACAGCAAACAGACCATTCACAAGCAGCAACAGATCAACCAAGACTTCATTTCCAAATATAATAGAATCCAAAGACAGCATTTCAGTGTCAGGTATTGTCATGCATAAAATTGCAGACACTATGACAGCAGTCCATAGCCCGCCCACATACCAGTATTTCCTCATGGAATAAACCGCAGCAGCCATCAGAACCGCATGGATCATGCAGAGAAGCATTGCCACCAAATCTACTGGTTTCCATGCAGAAACGGCCATCAGAACCGCGAAAAGCAGCCCAGTCTTTGTAAGAACCGTATAGGCGCCCAGCACCCCCACATAGGAAAAAACAAACTCCCTGCGTCGATATGGCAGCATCAGCATCGCCGTAAACTCCACCGCGTTATCTTTGGAAGAAAGGGCCTGCCACATCACGCCCGCAGTAAAGGTGCTGATCATCAATACCCGGATAAACGATGCAATCTGAACCTGAAAACCAGAAATATACAGTCCCCAAAAGACAATCACATCCATGAAAAGAGTCCGTGGCAGCCGCTCATATTTTGCCCCAAACAGCTTTTTGGCAAAGGCTTTACCTGTCATTTTCATCATGCAGCGCCTCCCGGATATCCTCAGCATTGATCTGCCCGCATTCTAATGTCTGCCGGATTTTGCCGTTCTCTAAGACAAATACCCGGTCAGAAGTCAGCGTGATGCTTTCTAGGATATGTGAGGAAAACAGTACAGTTCCATGTTCCTTATACCCCGAAATCTGTCGATACAGGTATTCCGTACTTTGGAAATCCAGCCCATTGACCGGCTCGTCCAAAAGAAGCAATCTGGGTTTCAAGGCAAAAGCCGTAATCAAGAATGCCTTTTTTCGGTTTCCGGTTGACAGCTCCCTTAACAGGGTATCTGTATACTCTTCAAAATGAAAGCCCTGTATCAGCTCCGACACATTCGGAACCTCTTTCCCATAGGCGGCGCATACATAGGCCAGATATTCCCAGAAGGTAAAATACGAAAAAGAATTGTCCTCGGCAAATACCGTGTAGCGGCAGCGCTTAAAATCCTGCTTTCGGAAATCCACAGGTGCACCACAAAAGAAGATACCCTCTGAACGAAAGGTAGGGAGCAGTCCAGAAAGTACCTTCAGAAATGTGGTTTTCCCGGCTCCGTTCAGCCCAATCAATCCTGCCACTTCATGCTCGTCCAGCGCAAAAGAGAAATCCGAAAGTATCCTTTTCTCGTTATTGTACCATGCACTCAGATTTTGAATCGTCAGGAGCGCGTCTCCCATCTTACCTGCCTCCTTTGCCGTCCTTTTCTTTTTTCCATGCCACATTGTTTTTCCCTCCTTCATTGCTTACGGTTCGTAATTTATATAGGGAATATATTTATCTATCAAATCATAATCCTCTTTTGAGATCGTATATACTCCATTGTTCGTCTGCTCAATAAAATATTTCCCCTCATCTTCATATAGAAATAGTCTGCATATCACATTCTCTTTACTGGTAAAATCTACATTGATAATGTTTTCCACACGGACGGGTGTACCTATTTCGCCGCTCTTTGTAGTAGGTTTTGTATCTTCTAAAATACCCAGAATCCCTGCCATATCATCTTTGCCGTTTATCACGATGGGCATGTCAGAATTTTTTTTGAGAGTAAGGCTGTCTACTGCCCCTGCGTCTGGCAGCTCAAGTTCATATGTGTTTAATTCTTTCGCCTCTATAAAATCGGGGATGACTGGTTTCCCTTTTCCCTCGAATTTCACATTATAAAACTTGTCTGTTTTTTCATCGTAAAGCAATGCATAGTCAAAATTACAGATTGGCAGATCCTGCTCTTTTTCTGCCGTTAACGTCTCATCCATTTGGCCGGGCCGGACAGTAAACGCTTCGGCAGAAACCCCAAAAACCGTATATTCAGGCGCATATGTCGTCACCAGCATTTGTACGTCCGAAACTTTCAGGGAATATGCCTCATCATCTTTTATGTTCATATCCGTATAATGGGATACTGCTTCGTTTAAGCGATCCGCAAGCATTTGCTCCGCAGGCTTATTTTTTGTCAAAAGCCAAATACATACGGTTCCAATCAATACGATACTTGTTATAATTAAGAACAATTTCTTTTTCATAAGCAGTGCTCCTTAAATTTATTGACATCTCTTTGCTTCTTTATGTATCCTGCCGCTGTCTCCATACATATGCTTCTTTCAGCAAACATTCTATGCATTTTTGCTTGCCTTCCGCTGATGGGATAAAAGCTCTACGCTTCCTCTTTTTAATCCTATCATGATTCTATTGTCTCCTTATCCTTCGATGTACATTTCGATATGCTAAAAGAATCAAACCAATCAACACCAATGTCACAGCCGCCGCTATGGTGGAGCTGACACGCATAACGGGAAACTGCTCATATTTCAATATGTAAGTAACAAAAGCATTCGGCAGGTTCACAAAGAAGGATACAATCAGGTTATTACCAGATAGCTTGTATGCAGCCGCAAATCCAGTCCCTACTGCAAACAGCAGAAGAATGTCCTCCCAAGTGCGGAATCCCGGATAGCCTAAATGATAAAGGGAGAACATTGCCCCGGAAACCAGAATTGCCAGTACCCACCCAAATTTCCGTTCAATCCTGCTCTGTACAAATCCCCGGAATAAAAATTCCTCAAAAAACGTGGTCATGATCAACGGTATAATGCCCATAGGCAGCAAGCGCCAAGGAATCTGCTCACCGGCAGCCAACTTCGGGATAAGCTGCCCTCCAACGGAAAATACCACAAAGGCAGCCAAAACAACCCATTGCCGTATGCCCGGCTTTTTGAAACCGACTTCTGCCAACATGCTGTCGGAAACTGATACTCCATTTTCCTTATACAAACAGCACAGTGGAATGAAAAAGCTGAATACCAGCCCATACAGGAGATTGTAAAAAATAAAATATTGCATGGGCGTTGGATTGAGATTCGCTGCCGTAATGCAGATAATCAGCATGATTTCCATGCCGGCTGAAATCAGGAGCATTTTTCCTTTTCCGCTACTTGCCGCTTCCTTCAACCTAACCACCCCTGATAAAACGCAACTGCTCCAAAAATTGCGCCTACAGCCATCCCCGCCAATGTTACAACAATTATGATAGGATGCTCTTTCATCAGCTTCCCCAATTCTTTTAAATCGTCCATTGATTTTCTCCTCCTTTGTCCCACAACAGAAATTTAACAACTACTTGATATCAAAATTTTTGGTTTTCAAATCGCAATAATATCTGCCACTTGTAGCAGTAAACTTTAAAACACAATAATCTGGGTCAGTTACACCCTTTTTGTAAAATATTGTATCGCCCTTTTCCCAAATCATGTTTTTCGTTTCTTGGTCTGTCAAGACTTCCATTTTGCCTTTTAACATAACACCAACATATTTCATGAACCCTTTGTGATAAAAGTAAATACTGGCATTTGAATTATTCTTATATTGCCTTACTCTCATAGATGAAGTATTGGTAGAAAAGTAAAACTCTTTTAGTCCTATTCTTTTGCGGGGTTTTAGCATTGCTTTTACATTAGGACAATTTTCATCATCAATAGAGCATATAAAACTAACTTTTTGTTTATCAATGAAATTTTCTATTTTCTTTAAATCCATAAATTTAACTCACTTTCGATTGGTCTCTATGTCAACTTTTAAGGCATTCCCTCCAGCCTTCTATCTATTTCCGCTTCTATTCATGCAATAATACCTTATCGAACCTTCGTAGTTCGATAAGTATGAATTGCCAACACAACTGCAAAGGAAATAACTTGTGCAGCCATGATTCGGACAATTTGTAATTCGTCTGCGCCCTTTAGCGAAACGACATGCAGCATGTTTGTAGCAACGGTATTATTAAATAAATGGTCGCCAAGCCCTGCCCATAGATTTCCTGTTATGCGGTAAAGAAGTCCCCATTTGATGCCCATAATCCCGGCAAGGATGATATAACCGATACCCATTAGAAGCATTGCCGCAAACGACATTTCGCCATTTATGCAGCTTCTGATGGGCATTACAATGTGCCAAACACCAAACAAAAATGCGGCAATATAATTCGCTTGCATAAATGGCTTTGTTTCGGAAAGTATTTTTATGAACAGACCGCGAAAAACGCCCTCCTCCATCCATACATTGACGATATTGAATAGTACACATAACAGAAAGAAAACAAAATCCGTATTTTTTATTTGAGAGCCGGTTAACGAAAAACTGCTGATATAGATTTCCAAATGCGCAGGATTGCCTTGCAGCGCTAAAATCCCTAATTCCAGTCCAAAAGAAACGGCAAAGCAAACGCTTCCCAATAACAACCCTTTCAAAATACCGCTTACAAAACCGTCTCTTTGAAATCCAATATCACGCCATGTAAGATTTATCTTTTTCAATGCCAGCACCAAAAAGATAATTCCAATGACTTTATGGAGCACATTTTCTCCAATAGCTGTTTTGTCTGTTTCAATTAAAAAGTATTCCACAAACCTTACAGACAAGCAAAACATGAAGATTATCATGCATAAATTTGTTGATTTGTATTTTATGTTTTTTTCCATATATAGCTGCCTCCATCAGCACCAATTCCTTTTTTATATGCGACCTCCTGTCAAACAGGAAGTTACCAAGCCAAAAAATTTTTATATAACAGCAGTTTACAAGTTTTTGTGAAAGTTATATTTTTATGGTTTTGCATTGAATTAATATTCAATTTTCCTGTACTTTTCAGACAATCAAGTGCATATTTGTTACATTTCAAACAGTAAGTCGAGTAAATTTTAAAAGGTTATAAACTGGTGTTATATAATAGAGTACCAACAAAAATTATGATCGCTAATACAACAATGTTATATTGTATTGGTGCTAAATAACAGATATTAAAAGCTGCGTGCATAATGGCAATCAGCAATATATTTCTGCATTGATAATAGGTTCTTCCCAAAACAACGGAAACAAGTAATGTCCATATACAAAGACAAACAATTTGTTCCATGCCCAATGAATTTCTGATTATCCACATTGGTATATGCCACACTGCCCAAACAGCGCCAACAAATATAACGCTGATGATTTTTTTCTTAAAAGGCGACCGTTCAAGCAAAAATCCCCGCCATGCTATTTCTTCAACAAGTGCTGTAATCAGCAGATATATACAGTTTGCCAATAGTGATGTTGATGACAAATAAATATTTACGTTCACTCCCGTTATAAGCGAATAGCAATAAGAACAGAATATCCCCGCAGCCATACATACAGCCCATATCAAAATATGTTTGGCTGTTATTTTCCCTGAAAACATCTGTAAAAAGTACACCTTGACATTCTGCTCGCAAACCAGCAGAAAAATAGCAGCTATCGAGGGGATGCACACATATAAGTATTTTACGTATAACAATATATTGGGAATGATAATTCCGTTTTGTTCTAGTAATGTAGGTACATAGCATATAAACGATAAAACATATACAACAGAAACCCATAACGTGAGTGTCAACTTATTTGTGTATCTCGCCATCACAAATTCTCCTTGCAGTACGAAAATCTTACAGCAATTCCGATTTCTCTTTATATTTCTTCAGAAGTTTCTTTGTTGTAATCCTCCGCATATTCTGTCATACTCTCAAAATGCCTTGGACAAATTCCCACTTTTTCATATTCTGCAAGATACTTATTCAGAGCCTGATTGAAGACATCCACATTCTCTTCCAGATTTTTGGGGTTAAATTTATCCATAATTTCAAAGCCATCCACTGCGATACATTCTGCAATCTCATAGAACATCCACTGTAAAGACAATAAATTCATAAAGGAAGAATACACATCG
>ERZ808054.377-NODE-377-length-45888-cov-5.608195_pt1 | contig 45888 bp, 35 predicted proteins | sample MGYA00380201_ERZ808054 | MGnify/ENA primary metagenome ERZ808054 (study PRJEB31490, sample SAMN06133419) | mouse gut metagenome | isolation source: Z5_2 | host: mice | place: China: Chengdu | collected 2015-05 ...
CTCGAGCAGCTGGCGCCTGAAATGCAGCGGACTACGGAGTGTTACTGCGCGGCGGAGCAGGGTGCGGCAGAATGCCGGCAGCTGGAGCTTGAGATCAAGGAGCAGCAGAAAAACCTGGCGCTGTATGACAGACTGCAGCAGGCGCAGGATGAGCTTGCCGCGATGCGGGAGACGATCGCGCGGGAGACCGGGCATAGACAGGAGCTGGCAGAACAGCAGCAGCAGGCGCAGACGGCGCTAAAGGCGGATGCGGAGGCGCTCAGGGAGCTTGCCGCCGTGGGCGAGGAGAAGGCGCGTCTGGAGCACGGCATGGACAAGATACAACAGCAGATCAAGAGTCTGCACCAGCAAAAGAGCGGCTGGGAGCAGGAGCTTGCGCGTCAGCAGGAGACGGAGCGGGGCATTCAGACGGAGCAGGAGCATGTGGGGGTGCTTGCTGCCAGGGCTGCACAGCTCAAGGAACAGATCGCGCAGCTTTCGGACAGGGATGCGATGCTTGCCGGGACGGAGGATCTGCAGAGGCGGTTTGCGGAGCAGCGGAAGGTTTTACGGCAAACGCAGGATGAGCAGGAAAGGAACCAGGAGCTGCAGCGGCAGATCACCGATACCATCGTGGAGCTGCAGCGGGAGGAGGCAGCACTCTCTGAGGCGGAGTCACAGCGCAGTGCGGCGCTTGAGCAGCTGCGGGATGCGGGGGAGGCAAAGATCCGGTGGCAGCACAGAGCGGACGATGCCAGAGAACAGCTCGCAGCGTTTGAGGGGCACAGAGACAGCCTGAGTGCACTCCGACAGGAGTTGGAGGAGCGCAGTGCGGCGCAGCGGGGAGCGCAGGAGCAGGCGGAGGCACATCGGAGGCGGCAGGCGCTCTGGCGCGAGGAGTGGGAGACGGTGAGCGATGCAGATACCCGCAGGCTGCGACTTGATCAGGAACATAGGGAGCTTGCTGAACAGAAGCAGGTTTGCAAAGCGTTGTCAGACGAGATCAGACAATTAGAGAAACAGGAGGACGGCCTCAGGGCGGCGCAGGAGGCGTACAGGCAGGCAGCAGCGCAGAAGGAGCGGATCGGCGCGGATTACAGGGATGCGGAACAGCGTTTTCTGGACGCGCAGGCGGGACTGCTCGCGCGCACCCTGCAGGAGGGAGCGCCCTGCCCTGTGTGCGGCGCCACGCATCACCCGAGCCTCGCGCAGTTTCCCGAGACAGCGCCGGAGAAGGAGGAGGTCGGACAGAAGAAAGAACAGCTTGCCGAGGCGGAGCGGGAAGCGGAGAAGCTCAGCGTCACGGCGGGGCATCTGGGCGAGCGCCTCGCCGAGCGGCGGCAGGCTGTGCTGGCGCTGGCGGAACGTGTATTTGGCGGGGAACAGGAAATTGTGCGGCTGCAGGATCAGCTCGGGGAGAAAGAACAACAGTTCAAATCAAGAGAAAAAGCGCTCGCGTCAGCAGTCAGGAATACAGAGAGGGAGCAGCGGCGCCGGGAGGAGCTGGACAGGCTGATCCGGGAAGGGGAGTCAGAGCAGAGACGTCTGGACGGACAGCTGCAGCAGGCAAGCCAGGCTTTTGCGGAAGTGAGGGGAAAACTGGATGAGAAAGAACGCCAGTGGGAGCAGATGTGCTCGCAGCTGCAGCTTTCCGATGCGGCATCTGATACAAAATCTAAAACGATATCTAAAACAATATCTGATGCGGTATCTGATGCGGTATCTGATGCGGTATCGGAAACGTTATGCAAAGATGAAAAGACATTGGTGGAATATCTGACGCAAAGGTGCAAGGCGTGCGAGGCGCAGTTGGAACGTGCCGTGTCGGACAAGCAGCGCCAGGAACAGCTAAGCCGCGAGGCAGAGCGCTGCGCGGAAGAAAAGAGCCGGCTGCAGAAACAGATCGGCGAACAGGCGACGCGGCAGGCGGAGTGCACAGGGCAGGGCAAAACACTGCAGAGACAGGCATCGTGCGAGTCCGGGAAGGCAGTAGGGCTCTGCCGGGAGGCGGGAGAACATATCGCGCAGATCGAGGGAACGGACCGGTCGGACGCCGGTTTCGCAGAACAGCAGACGCTGGAGCAAGTGCTTTCTGCTATGGAGGATCACGAGAAAAGGCTTTCCGAGTGCGCCGATACGCTCAGAAAGTCGATCGGATCCCGCAGGCAGATGGAGGTGGAGCACAGGCAGACGGAGGAGAACCTGGCGGCGGGCAGTGCGGTCATCGCCGGGCTGGAGAGAGAGCTGGAGGGCATCAGAAGCCTGCGCAGTGAGCGGGCGGAGCAGCTCTTTGCGGGCATTTGTGCGCAGGATCCGCAGCTTGGAGGCAGTTATGCGCACGCCGCAGAGGTACCTGCAGCGGTTCTGCGCGATAGCGCCAGCCGTATAGCGCAGCAGCTGGAAGCGCGATGGAACGCGCTGTCAGGGGAGCTGGAACAAAACCGGGAAAAGCACATGGAAAAACAACGACTCGAACAGAAGATACCGGAGACGGAGGAAAGGATAGAAGGACTTGCCGCGGATATGCAGCAAGCGGAGATCCTCCTGACGCGGCAGACCACGGAGAGCCGTGCCAGGGCACAGGAGATCGACAACCTGCAAGAACAGCTGGGAGCGGAGTCCAAGGAGGCGGTGGAACAGCAGATCCAGGCATTGACAGCGCGCACAGGGCTGCTGGAGGAGGCATTCCGGGCGGCAAAGGAGCAGTATGAGACCTGCAGAGAACGCAAAAGCCATCTGACGGCAGCGGTCGAAACCCTGAAAAGGCAGCTCGACGCGGCGGGAGATGCGGCGGACATGCAGGAGGAGGACGTGCTTGCGCGGCGGGAGAAGTGGCAGCAGGACAAGCGGGAGCAAAACGGACAGCGCGACCAGAGGAGGAGCGCTGTGTCTGCCAACCGCGGGATCTTTGAGAAAGTGACGGCAAAGCAGGAGAACATCCTGGCAGTCGAAAGGAAGTATATCTGGCTGCAGGCGCTGTCCGACACGGCAAACGGAAACCTGAGAGGCAAGCAGAAGGTGGAGCTCGAGACCTATATACAAATGACATATTTTGACCGGATCCTGCGGCGGGCGAACCTGCGGCTGATGACGATGAGCGGCGGGCAGTATGAGCTCAGGCGTGAGGAGGGCAGCGAGGATCACAGGGGCAAGGCTGGTCTCGAGCTCTGTGTGACCGACCACTACAATGCGACGGAGCGCAGTGTCAAGACACTGTCCGGCGGTGAGACCTTTGAGGCGTCGCTCTCGCTGGCACTCGGTCTGTCGGACGAGATCCAGTCCTACGCCGGGGGGATCCGGATGGATTCCATGTTCGTGGACGAGGGCTTTGGCTCGCTCGACGAGCAGGCGCTCAGTCAGGCGATGAGGGCGCTGGCACAGCTTACGGAGGGCAACCGTTTAGTCGGTGTGATCTCGCATGTCGCCGAACTCAAGGAACAGATCGAGAAAAAGATCGTCGTCACGAAGCGCCGCGGAAAGGACGGCGCCAGCAGCATCGCGGAGGTGGAGTAGACAGATGGGGGCGTGAAAGTGAACAATATGAAGGCGTAAACAGCAACCCATTTGCACGCTCTAAAGTGTAAGCATTTTGGCGCACGTTTTTCACTACTTTTATTGACGGGTGAACAGTAACAATCTGTACCACAAAATAAAATACAGAATTTCTGAATTTTGTGGTAGAAAACGGAGGTTTTGGGTGGTATAATTGGGATAAAAAAGGACCACACAAACTTAAAAAGGAGGTTACAAAAGTGAAAAAACGATTATTATCGATTGTTTTGTCGCTGTGCCTGTGCATTTCTTCCCAGTCGGTGGCATACGCTGCGCAGGATGTCCCTCAGCAGCCGGAGGAGACAGAAACAGATTCAGGATCGGAGACGGAGGAGACCGCAGAAAAAACGAAAACGGAAACGGACAGTGATGCGGACACGGATCCGTCTGAGACGCCGGTGCAGCCGGAGGAGACAGAGACAGATTCAGGATCGGAGACGGAGGAGACTGCAGAAAAAACGAAAACGGAAACGGACAGCGATGCGGACACGGATCCGTCTGAGACGCCGACACAGCCGGAGGAAACGGAAATCGAATCGGAGACGGAATCGGAATCAGAGACAGAAGAGACGACAGAGGAGCCTGAAACCGGTGAGGGATCGGACACTGCCCGGCGGATCTCGTTGCAGCAGGACAATGTACCCAAGAAAAGATCCGTGGAAAAACCGGACATACCGGATATTGACAGCACCACCCTCACGCCGGAGAAAGTGTATGATGCAATGATAGCACTGCAGGGTAAACCAGGGTACACCGAGAACTCAGATTGGACGGATTATGTTCCTTATTCGGGCAAAGGTGAAGATGTTTACCGATGGAACGGCGGTACGCTTGATGGGAAGAACATCGCTGCCGTGGGATGTGTCGCTTTTGCCTTTACGCTCAGCGATGCGGCATTTGGCAGGCTGCCGGCAAGGATGTATGCGAAGGGTGCGTTCAAGTTTGAGGATATAAAAGTGGGGGATATCCTGCGGATGAACACGGATACCCATACCGTGATCGTGCTCAGAGTGAGTGATACAGGCGTGGTCGTCGCCGAAGGGAACAACAGCGGTAAGGTTCATTGGGGACGCACGATCGATAAGGATACTGTGATGAGAGATACCAGCCATTATATCACCCGCTACCCGGAAAATTATACGCCGCCGACTGATCCGGGGGCAAACGATATCGTTGATCAGGGAACGCTCGACGGAGGACTTACCTGGAAGCTGATAAAGGCGGGCACACTGACCATCTCCGGTAACGGTGCTATGCCGGATTTTGCCAGCAATGCTGAGCAGCCTTGGATTAAGAACAGCGGCAGTATCTACAAGGTCGTGATCGAGAATGGCGTTACCAGTATCGGTGCCTGCGCTTTCTGGAAGTGCGGTGTTCTGAGTGCAGAGATTTCCTCAAGTGTGCAGAGTATCGGCAACAGCGCATTCCGTGAGACCGATATCATGTCCGTAAAGATCCCGTCCAGCGTAAAGACGATCGGTGACAGTGCGTTCCAGCAATGTCAAAGTCTGGGATCAGTGACTATTGCCAGCGGGGTGGAATCAATCGGTCAAAGTGCATTCCAAGCTTGTACAAGTCTTGCTTCCATCTCTTTGCCTGCCAGCGTAGGGGAAGTAGGGGCAGCCGCGTTTTTTGAATGTACTGAAATGACATCTGCGACGTTTGCACCTGGTAGTAAACAGGTAAGTATGGGGGACAATATGTTTACACGATGCTACAAGCTGATGAGTGTAAAGCTGCCCTCAAGTGTAGACCGTATTGCCGATGGAATGTTCCAGAACTGCAATATGCTTGCCGGGGTGGAAATTCCAAAGGGGGCAGAAAGTATCGGAATGTCAGCATTTGCTTCCTGTTCTATGTCCGTTGTCGTGATCCCGGACAGTGTAACGACGATAGCAATCGGTGCGTTTTCAGCATGTCCTCTGGAAGAGATATATTTTACTGGTGATGAAGCGCAGTGGAAAAGAATAAACCTGCAGGGTGATGATACAATATCGGCAGTGTCAAATGCAACGATACACTATAACTACGATCCTTCCACAAATCCTGATCCCGGTGAGGGCGATGACAACAACGGTGGGCAGAATCCTGACGATTCCGAAGACAACAACGGCGGGCAGAATCCTGGAGATTCCGAAAACAACAACGGCGGGCAGAATCCTGGGAATTCCTCGAACGGGAACAAGCCGGATCAAAAGAGCCCGAGTAAAAACAGTGCGGACAAAGATGATTCCGCTGAGCGCGAATCGGACGTCAAGGCGGCTGTGGAGACATGGAAACCGACAACTCCTGACGAGGTCAGGCGCTACGCCTGCGTGGGAAGAGAGACGATCCGCTGCTCTCTGCCAAAAGAGAATGCCTACAAGATCGACATAGAGAACGCAATGCAGGGACCGATGTGCTTTAAGTCGTTTGAGGCAGTCCTTGGGGAGTATACGATCGGGAGAACGTACAACATTTACGCGGATTCAAAGACCACCTACAGCACGGCGGAGGAAGTGCAGCTCACGATCGAGATCCCGTCAGCCATCTACAGAAAAGACAGGGAGTACAAGATGATCTGCGTCACAAAGGGCGGTCTGCCGGTCGTCTACGAGGATCAGGACAGAGACCCGAAGACGATCACGATCGAGACAGATAAGTTCCACGCGTACGCGCTGGTCTACAAATAGAGAATTTTACGAAAACTGGAGATTTGCTATAACAGACGAAATGATTGTATAAAAGACGCTTGCGGGCTGCTTTTATACAATCATTTTTTGATGGGGACTGTCTGAAAACTGCCAGTGACAGGATCTCCTCAGTCATATCCGGCAAATATGATCCGCTGCCCGATCCGTGTGATGGATTTGCGGGCGCCGGTGTAGAGCTGCATCTGCGACAAGATCCCGGAATTTTGGGCATCGATGCCGTCCAGATCAAGGACGATACAGCGGTTGTTGTCGATCATAGTCTCCTCGAGCCAGCCGGTATCGACCTCAAATACGATATCGCTGTATTTTTCAAGTCTTTTTTCGATGATGCGCTTGACCGTCGATTTTAATGCATTCCGGCCGCGGCAGTCAGCGGCTGGCTGTTCTGCAGCGGAGTCTGTGCGGTGCGATCCGGCAGCGTCATTGTACCCGGACTGACTTGGCGGGGAGACGGCGGCGGAGTTTGCGGTTTCGTGCCGGGTTTCCTGCTGTAAACGCGCACGGAGCCGGGTGACATACTGTTCTTTTACGGCAGCCGTAAAGGTGTTTACAGGTTCGTCCTTGTAGCAGAGCACGCCCTGCGGGGATATGGAAAATGCGGTGATGCCGTCCTCGAGAACGGGCAGTCCGATCCAGATGCCGTGATCTATGTATTCTCGGATATAGTACGTGCATACCAGCGTGGCATCGGAGAGCGGGTACGTCTCCTTCTCGGGATTGGCGATCTTCAGGAACAGACAGTACCCCTGCTTGTCCTGCATGTCGATCTGGTGTACGGGGAGCTGGCCGCCCTGGAGCAGGTTGTGGATATCCGAGATATAGAGGAGGTGCATTTCCCGGTACTCGTCCAACTCCTGTATCTTTTCAAATGGAATATTTTTTGCCTCGTTTGCGTACACCAGCCCAAAGTCGCATTCCTGCGCGTAGTAGGTCAGCTCGTACCTGCGGTTTCCTTTGTCGATCTCCGCGATCGGGATATCGCTCAACAGATCCCTGTGCAGGGTACGGTTCAGCCATGCGCGCAGCAGGATCTTTGACCGCTGGGTCAGAGGGCTCTCATCGTAGCAGCAGTTTGCGTTTGCAAAGTCCGTATAGTTCCTGAAAAACCTTCGTGTGGTGATGGATCTGTCCCCCGCGACGAGCTGCAGATTGCTCCGGCAGCCGCAGGTGCAGAACAGCCGCCGCTCGCGGCTTGCCCTGCGGATCTCGCGAAACAGGCGCGAGTCGTTGTTCATATAGTGTATTTCATCATGGTCGTACTCGATCGTGACGAGCTCGTCAATGTACAGGATCCGCTCCCGGCGGTTTTCATCAACGTAGATACATTCTGTTTTCATGTGTGTTCCCCATCAGAAAATTGAAGCGCTTTTTATTGGTTGTTAGCATATACAGCAGTCACAAGTTTTTGCCAAAGTTATATTATTTCAAATTCCTCTATTTTACAGGCAATAGAGAGCATGTTTATATTATTTCATTTTAAACAGCAAGCCGTGTAGATTTTAAAAAGTTGTAACTGGTGCGGAGTACAGTGCAATTTAAAAAAATTGTAACATATTTTGAGGGATCCGTGTAGCTTTTTGCGGGAATATATTGTATTTATAGTGAAAGGGGGAAATGAAATCTATGCATGGAGATAAAAATACGGCGTCCCTTTATGAGGAGGTCATCAGGAGGAACTCGGAGACCGTGTACAGGCTGGCTTACGCTCTTGTCAGGACGCGGGCTGACGCGGATGACATTTACCAGGAGGTATTTCTGCGCTATGTGCGCAAAACGCCTGCATTTGACAGTGCAGAACATGAGAAGGCGTGGTTCATGCGGGTGACGGTCAACTGCTGCAGGAATTTCTGGCGGTCGCCGTGGATGCAGAGAAGGCGTGCGCTGGAGAGCGGCGCGCTGGAGAGGGAGGCATCGGAGGCGGACACATTCCGTGAGACATCGGACGGGGACCAGCTCTTGATCGAGACAGTCAGGCGGCTGCCGGAGAAGTACCGCGCAGTCATTCATCTGTTTTATTACGAGGAGCTGTCTGTCGAGGAGATCGGGAGGATCACGGATTCAAAGGAGTCTACCGTGAGGACGCGTCTGACGAGGGCGAGGAGGGCGTTGAAGAGCCTGTTGAAGGAAGAAGGAGGGGATTTTCATGTTCAGAGAGATATATAAAAATGCGTACGACAAGATCACACCGCCACCGGAGCTTGTGGCTGATACGATCAGTAAGGCAAGGGCGGGAGGCAGGGCATCTGTCAGGCACCGATTTGCTGTCCGGTCGTCACTCGCTGCGGCTGCGGCGGTGCTGTGTCTCGTGATGGCAGTGCCGGTCTGTGCGGCACACATTCCGGCTTTTTATCAGATCGTGGAGTTCATTTCCCCTGCGATCGCGGACCGTCTTGTGCCAATCGAGAAGAGCTGCACCAGCAAGGGGATCACGATGCAGGTGGAAGCCATCGATATAGAGGGAAATGAGGCGGACATTATCCTGTCACTGCAGGACGCGGAGGGAAGCGGGCAGGATCTGGTGCACGGCGTGATGGATCTGAATGACAGTTATGGGCTGTCCGATTACACAAATGACAGCGTGATCGGGGGCTGTCGTTTCCTGACATACGAGGAGGCGGAGGACAAGGCGTATTTTCAGGTGATGGTCCAGGCGGACAGCGCGTTTCAGTCGGATAAGCTCCAGTTCTGGGTGAATTCTGTCCTGTGCAATAAATACGAGGAGACGAAGGACGTTGACCTGTCAGGGATCGTCCGCGAGGCAAAGACAAAAGTAGTGATGCTGAGCGGTGGCGGCGGTCTTCTGGAGGAGGAGATGCTGCCGGATTCCCTGAAGAGGATCCCGGGGACGCAGGAGGATCCCAGATCAGGAGCGAACGTGCTGGATCTGATGAGCGTTTCGGACTGTGCGGCTGACGATTTTACCGTGACGGGCATCGCGTACATGGATGGCGCGCTGCGCGTGCAAATATGCATGGGGGACAACTTGGAGTCGAACCGGCATGTGCAGTTGTTTCTGCGGGATCGGGACGGAAACGAGCGGTACGAGGATCGCAGCGTGAGCTGGGATGAGATGGTCGGTGATACCAGATACCAGATGTATGAGTACTGGTTTCTGGAGGATATCACAGACATCGCAGACTATTCCATGTACGGTATTTTCCACTACTCGGGTGACTTTGTGGAGGGACCATGGCATGTCACATTCCGCGTGGAGGGGGATTGACAGATGACGAGATTGTGGTAAAATAATGATAAATTAAAATGAATTAGTATAAAATTAAATTTTGAAGGGAGGGTGCAGTATGAACGGATTGGGTTATGTACCTATTTGCAGCAGCAGTTCCATGTCAAAAACGTGCAAAGATCACGTTTACGGGATTACTGCGCCCTTTTTTCGGTATTGCGATTGTATTTTGCCGATCAGCTAAGACGGAGCGGCTTGGGTTGCACGAACACTTCACTCAGACAGAAAGTTGAGTTGTGAGCTGTTTTTTGCTGATCCATATGAAATAAAAAATACAAAAATGCAAAACGTACAAAAAAGAAAGTGCGAGATACCGCAGTGATCCCAGAACAGTTTGACCAGTATGTGAGATACAGGCCGGGCTGTTTTTATTATGTGCGCGCGAGCGGAAGAGATCCGCAGTCCGCGCAGCACATGCCCATGTGCGGTGCATATAGGGCAGGATGTGCATCGATTGGAGTATTTTTTGCTTCATAATAAAGAAAATGATTAGGATAAAGAGGGATTACAGATGGCAGGTTATACAAAAAATCAGAAAAAATATCAGACGGAGAATAAGTTGACAGACAGGTTGCGGAAAAATATCGTGTTGGACTACATCACCACATTTGTGACGAACCTGAATATGCAGAGTTCCATATGGGTGCTGTATCTGGCGTACTGCGGGCTGAATCTGGCGCAGATCGGCCTTGTGGAAGGGATCTATCACGCGACCAGCATCGTGTTCGAGATTCCTTCCGGGGCGGTGGCGGATCTGATCGGCAGGAAAAAGAGCATGATCCTGAGCAAGATCTGCATCGCGGTATCGTGCGTCATCATGCTCTTTTCGAGGAGCTTCTGGCTGTTTGCGCTGGGGTTTGCGATCCAGTCGCTGGGGAATAACCTCAATTCCGGGTCGGAGGAGGCGCTGGTATTTGACAGCATGAAGTACGCCGGGCAGGAGGGACAGTATATGCGCGTGTGCGGCAGGCTGAACATGATCGTCGAGTTGTCACAGGGCATCGCGACGGTCGCGGGCGGCATTCTCGCAGAGTTCTCTTATTTCTGGTGCTACAGCGCGTGCGTGGTGATCGCGGTGCTCGCACTGGTCCCGGTCCTTTGGATGACAGAGGCGCCCTGCACCGGTGCAAAAAGCGGTTCCAAGTCAGTCAGGGAAGTGGTGAGCGTGCATTTTGAGACGTGTTTCGGGATCCTCCGGTCAGAGCGCCGCATTTTGAATATCATCGTCTATTATTCCACAGTGTTTGCGGCGCAGACCGTGCTGTTTTTTTACAGCCAGCAATATTTTTATGAGCTGGGGTACAACAAGGTCGAGATCAGCCTGATCATGCTGGTCGTGGGCGGTGTCTCCTGCGCCGGGGCAGTCACGAGCGAGCGGTTTTTTGCGAGATTCGGCACAAAGATCGGCGGGATCGGTGCCCTTGTCATCGCCGCTTCCTTTCTGGCATACGGCTTTCACAATACGTATGTGTCGGTCGCAGCCCTGGCTGCCGCGAACTTCTTTAACTCGGTGCTCTATCCCGTGCAATCGGAGCAGCTCAACCGCCTGATCCCGTCGGGACAGCGCGCGACGCTGATCTCTGTGAACAGCATGTTCTTTTCGATCGCTATGATCCTGGTGTTTCCGCTTGCGGGCGCGCTGGCTGACGTGTGCGGACTCACGACAGTCCTTGTGGGGATCGGGGTCGGGCTGGCGGTGTTCACGGCTGCCTGGAATAAGGAAGTAGAAAAATAGACTTCTATTTGACTTTTCGATATAATCGACTTATGATTAGTTATATTGAATATGATGACAGAGGAGAATCCATATGAAAAAGGTTTTTATCGATGGAAGTGAAGGGACAACAGGTCTGCGCATCTTTGAGCGCTTTGAGGGAAGGGACGATATCGAGATCCTAAAGATCCCGTCCGAGTTGAGGAAGGATCCGGCGGAGATCAGGAAATACATCAACGCGTCGGATATCACATTTCTCTGCCTGCCGGATGCGGCGGCGAGGGATGCGGTGGCGATGGTCGAGAACGACAACACGATCATCATTGATACGTCGACGGCACACCGCACGGAACCGGGCTGGGCGTACGGCTACCCGGAGCTTTCCGCGGCGCATCGCGAGGCGGTCAGGAACGGAAAGCGGATCGCAGTGCCCGGCTGCTATGCGACAGGCTTTATCACGATCGCGTATCCGATGATCGCGGAGGGCATCCTGCCAAAAGATTATCCGGTGGCGGCGTTTGCGATGTCCGGCTACAGCGGGGCGGGCAAGAAGACGATCGCGGTGTACGAGGCGGACGGGAGGGACAGGGAGCTCGACGCGCCGAGGGCGTACGCGCTCGGTCAGGAGCATAAACATCTAAAGGAGATGCAGAGGATCACGGGGCTTGAAAAGGCACCGCTGTTTTCGCCGCTGATCTGCGACTATTACAGCGGTATGGTGGTGACGCTGCAGTTCTACACGGATCTGTTGAGGGACAAGCCGGCGCCGGAACAGGTGCACGCGATGTTTGCCAAATACTTTGACGGCGAGCAGTTTGTCAGGGTGATGCCTTTTGGAAAGGAGGCCGAGTACAACGGATTCCTGGCGGGAAATACGTGCGCTGGCTGGGACGGCATCGAGGTCTACGTGACAGGAAATGAGGACAGGCTGCTTGTCAGCACGCGCTTTGACAATCTCGGAAAGGGCGCGTCGGGGGCAGCGGTGCAGTGCCTCAATATCATTCTTGGGTGTGAGGAGAGCAAGGGACTGATCGTCTGAAAGAACAAACTATTGTTTGACATAGGAATCCAGATCAATATAAAACAGGCAAAAGAGGAAACAGGGAGATGAAAAAGTTAGAAATAATGCAGGATGCGTACGGCAGCAAAGTGGTTGTGATTCCTGATATCATCTTTGCAAATAAACAGAATATTGATTGGAATGAGGTAGAGCTTTATTTGGAACAGTATGTGGGAGAAAATGTTGTTGTGGCAGCCAGTGGGGATATGATATATTTGGGAACAGATTTTCCGGATGAGTTTGCGGGTTCAAGATATACAAGAAAGACGAAAGGTGCGCGGGCTAAGGCGAAAGCGAATGCGGCGCAGGGCGTTCGGGAATTGATCACAATAGCCACAGACAAAACATTTCGTGAAAATCATAAAGAGAAACATAGCACAGATGCCGGAAATGGATGGTATTATTATACCACACGGTTTGCGCTGCCTGTTTATGAAAATGAGAGAAAGACGGAGCAATATAATGTATATACCGGATGCCTGGTGGTGAACTGTACTTTGGGGGGAAAGATGTATCTGTATGATCTGGTCGATATAAAAAAAGAAGCAAGTAACCCACTCAAGACTATCTGATAGCCAAATGGTACAAAACCGCTTCCTTTCTTAAAAAATAGCATACAAATTCAGTTTTGTCAAGTGATAAGAAAACATTTTTGCTGAGCATATGGATTTTGATAGAAACAACTTTTAGGCACAAAGTGCAAGTATTTTGGCACGCGCTGTTCACTGCGCTGACTGACGAGTGATGAGTGATGAGTGAACAGTAACTGGAGGGTTTATAGTACATGATCAAATTACCACAGGATTTCAGGATTCGGATGCAGGATATGCTCGGGGAGGCATATCCTGCTTTCCTGCGTAGTTATGAGGAGAAAAAGGTTCAGGCGCTGCGGGTGAACGCGCTGAAGGGCACGGCAGAGGAATTGCTGCGCAAGATGCCTGATGCCGGTCTGAGCGTCGTCGCGTGGGAGAAAAACGGATTTTATTACAACGGTGAGGACAGTGACCTTGCGCCGGGAAAGCACCCGCTCCACGAGGCGGGCGCGTATTATATACAGGAGCCGAGCGCGATGGCGCCGGCAGCATACCTGGAGGCGGAGCCGGGGGAGCGGGTGCTTGACCTGTGCGCGGCGCCCGGGGGAAAGTCGACGCAGATCGCTTCCTGCATGCAGCATGAGGGGATCCTCGTGTGCAATGAGATCCATGTGGCGCGGGCGAAGATCCTCTCTGAGAATGTGGAGCGCATGGGGATCCGGAATGCCCTTGTCACCAACGAGACGCCGCAGCGCCTGTCGGAGGTGTTCGGCGGATATTTTGACCGCATTCTGGTGGATGCGCCCTGTTCCGGCGAGGGGATGTTCCGCAAGAACGAGGAGGCGTGTGGCGAGTGGAGTCCGGAAAATGTCCGGCTCTGTGCGGACAGGCAGGACGAGATCCTGGACCGTGCAGATGAGATGCTCCGCCCGGGCGGGCGGCTTGTGTACTCGACCTGCACTTTTGCGCCCGCTGAGAACGAGGGGAGCATCGCGCGCTTTTTGGCGCGCCACCGGGATTATCGGATCCTGGAAGTCCATAAGCATGACGGAATGTCGGACGGCGTTCCGGCGTGGGCATATTATGAGGATAAAACGCCAGGTGGCGTTGATACGGCGGTGAGGGAACGCTGTGACAGCGGTGATACGGAAGCGTTGAAGCGCACGATCAGGCTTTTTCCGCATCTGGTGCGCGGCGAGGGGCATTACCTTGCCGTGCTGCAGAAGCAGGGCGAAGTGCCGGACGGATTTCGGGGATTTGCGGCAAACGGGCTGCAGAGGGGGATCTGTGCAAAAGAGGTGAAGGAGTACCTGCAGTTCCAGCAGGAGACATTGAACATAGACCTGACGGCGGACGCGCAGGACTGCCTGCTGAGATTCGGCGAGCAGCTGTACCGGATGCCAAAGGACATGCCGTCGATCAAGGGGCTGAGAGTGCTGCGGGCGGGACTGCACCTCGGAACGCTCCGGAAAAACCGCTTTGAGCCGTCTCACGCGCTGGCGCTGACCCTGAAAAAGGAGGCGGCAAAACGGTCTGTGGAGCTGACAGACGCGCAGGCAAAAGCGTATTTGGGCGGAATGACTCTGGATTGTGACGGGGAAAAAGGATGGTATCTGATGACGTACCAGGGGTACAGCATCGGCTGGGGAAAGCTGGCGGGGCAGATCATGAAGAACCATTACCCCAGAGGATTGCGGAAAGTGTGAAAACTTTGTATTGGAAAGCGTGGAATAAATGAAAACATCAAAAACTGCTCTAAATCTCACCGAGGGCAGACCGGTGAAACTGATCCTGCTGTTTGCGATCCCGGTGTTTCTGGGCAATCTGTTCCAGATCTGCTACAGCCTTGTCGACACCAAGATCGTGGGAAGGATCCTGGGGGAGACGGCGCTGGCGGCTGTGGGCTCGGTGTCCATCTTATATACACTGCTCACTGGATTCTTTAACGGGCTGAGCCTTGGTTTCAGCGTGCTGACGGCGCGCTTTTACGGAAGCGGTGAGGAAAAGAAACTAAAGGAGAATGTGGCGGTCGCGGTCGCGCTGGGGTTTCTCACTGCTGCCGTGGTCATCACGGCGGTCGCCGTCTTTATCCGCCCGATCCTGTCCTTGCTGAATGTGCCGCCGCAGCAGATGGACATGGCACTGTCCTACATCACGCTGCTGGTGTGGGGCATGTTCGTGACGCTGGCGTACAACCTCTGTGCGAACACGCTGCGCGCGATCGGCGACTCGCTCACGCCGCTGATCTTTCTGGTGATCGCGGCGCTGACAAATGTCGCGCTGGATTATCTGTTTATCCTGGTCTTTGGCATGGGTGTGCGCGGTGCGGCGGTGGCAACGCTCGTCTCGCAGCTGCTGTCGGTGGTGCTCTGTCTGATCCGGATCCGCCACGGTTTTCCGATACTGCACATCGCGAGGGAGCACTTTGTGTTCTCGAGGGACAGGGTGGTCTCGCTGTACCAGAGCGGGCTGTCGATGGGGCTGATGTCAAGCCTTGTGAACTTTGGCTCGCTGGTGCTGCAGAGCGGCATCAACCAGCTGGGGACGAACATTATCGTGGCGCACACTGCGGCGCGCAAGATGTTTGAGATCTGGGGACTGCCTGTGAGCGTGCTCGGCTCCTCGATGGCGACTTACTGCGGGCAGAATTACGGTGCGGGCAGATATGACAGGATCCGGCAGGGGATGAAGAGCGTGCTCCTGATCGGCGCTGCCTGGGACGGGATCGTCTTTGTCCTTGCGCACACCGTCTCCCCGTATCTGATCCGCTTTATCACCAGCTCGGACAACGAGGAGATCATCTACTGGGGGACGACGTATCTCAGGGTGGATATGTCCTTTCTGCTCGTGTGCCTGTTTATCGTGATACTCAGAAACTGCATGCAGGGCTTTGGGGATTACAGGACACCGATCGTGTCAAGCTTTATCGAACTTGTGGGGAAACTGGTGTTTACGTTTGTGTTTGTGGGCATGTTCGGATACTGGGGGATCATATGGACGGAGCCGGTGATCTGGTTTGTGATGGTGATACCGCTGGTCGTTATGACGCTCAGGAATCCGGTCATGAAAAAAAGGGAGGATCTGTAGATGAACAAGAAATATGAAATTGACATGTGCAGCGGTTCCGTGTTTGGCAAAATGCTCCTCTTTGCGTTGCCGCTGATGTGCTCGAGCATCCTGCAGCTGCTGTTCAACGCTGCGGATATCGTCGTGGTGGGACGGTTTGCGGGGGACAATGCGCTGGCGGCAGTGGGATCGAACACCGCGCTGATCAATCTGCTCACAAACATTTTCGTGGGGCTCTCCGTGGGCAGCAATGTGCTGACGGCGCAGTATTACGGCGCCAAAAAGTATGACGATCTGAAAGAAACCGTACATACCTCGATGCTTTTAAGCCTTTTCTGCGGACTGCTGCTCACCGTGATCGGGCTGGCCGGCGCGCCGAGGCTTCTGGAGCTGATGAAGGCGCCGCCGGAAGTGCTGGATCTGGCGGTTTTATATCTGAGGATCTACTTCCTCGGGATGGCGTCCATGATGGTCTACAACTTTGGAAGCGCGATCCTGAGGGCAGTCGGCGACACGAAGAGACCGCTGTATTACCTGCTGGGTGCGGGCATCGTGAACGTGTTGCTGAACCTGTTCTTTGTCATTGTCTGTCATCTGGGGGTGGCGGGTGTCGCCCTGGCGACAGTCCTCTCGCAGACGATCTCGGCATTTCTCGTCGTGCGCTGTCTCATAAAGGAGCAGGGAGGCATCCATCTCGAATTGAAGGAGCTTGCCATCTCGCGGGAAAAGCTGGGGAAGATCATGCAGATCGGCCTCCCGGCGGGATTTCAGGGAACGGTGTTCTCCCTGTCCAATGTCGTGATCCAGTCGGCGGTGAACTCGTTTGGAAATATAGCGGTGGCGGGCAATTCAGCGGCGGCAAACATCGAGGGATTTGTCTACATGGCGATGAACGCGTTCCATCAGGCGACGATATCCTTCACGAGCCAGAACTACGGCGCGCGGGAGTACAAGCGCATTTACAGGATCCTGTTTGCAGGGGAGCTGTGCGTGATCGCAACGGGGCTGCTGCTTGGAAATCTGGCTGTATTTTTCGGGAATGCCCTGCTCGGGATCTACTCGCCGAGCGCGGATGTCATCGCGGCGGGAATGGTGCGCCTGAAAGTGATCTGTACACTGTATGCGCTGTGCGGCGTCATGGACGTGCTGGTCGGCGCGCTGCGCGGGATCGGATATTCTATCATTCCGATGGTCGTCTCGCTGGTCGGCGCCTGCGGTCTGCGGCTTCTGTGGATCGCCACGGTGTTCCAGATCCCGGAGTACCACAGCCTGTTCACCGTCTATCTCTCCTATCCGATCACGTGGACGATCACACTGACCGTACACGCGGTCACGTTCGCGCTCGCTGCACGCAAAGTGCTGAGAACGGATGGTGCTGCGCTGTCTAAAGCTTGAGTGAGAACGGAATCGATCTGCTGATAAATACCTGATAGCGGCGGGGGACTTGTCCCCCGCCCTTTTAGTGCGCAGCCCCGTGCAGAGGAACTAAGCCGCAAGGCGGCGCACGGCGCGCGCGCGAGTAGGGGAGAAGGTCATTCCCTACTCGATTTAAAAAAATTATTATACAGCCGCACATGACGGCGGTCTGCCGCGTTATACATAGTGAGAGGGGGAGGTGTTTTCGGAATGCCCAGGGATATATTTACGGATATGGAGGATCAGTACGACAAGATTTACCGCTACTGTTATTTTCGCCTGCGCGACAGGCAGACGGCGGAGGATGTCACGCAGGGAACATTTCTCCGCTACCTCGAAAATTATCAGGGAGGTACGGCGGATCAGGCGCTGAGATGTCTCTACACGATCGCGAGGAATCTGTGTGTGGACGAATACCGCAGGTGTTCCAGAGAACAGTCCTGGGAGACGCTGTGTGCATCGGATGACGGTGCGGGCGGCAGTCCGGCGGAAGCCGCAGGACTAGAGGATCCGGCGCGGGAAAGTCCGGACGAGCATCTCCTTACCAGCCTTGCAGTGCGGGCGGCAGTGGCGGCGCTTGCGCCGGATGAGCAGGAGCTTTTGCTGCTCCGCTATGTGAATGAGGTGCCGATCCTGACACTCGCGCAGTTGCTGCAGGTCTCGAGGTTTGCAGTGTACCGCAGGCTGAATGCGGTGACCAGGAAATTCAAGGAGCAGTTAAAACAGGAGGGGATCGAATGAAACAGCATTTAAGACAGGAGTTAAAAAATGTGTTCGACGCGCCGCAGCCACTGCACAAAAGGGCGTTTCTGCGCGCGCTGGAACAGCCAAAGATCAGTATTTTCGCGTTTGTCCTCACGCAGCTTGGCTACATCCGCAGATGGGTGTGGATCATCTCCGCGCTGGTCTTTGTGCTGTCGGCGGCAGGGGCGGCAGGGCTGCCGTCGGATACGGTCTGGGTGGCTTCCGCGCTGATGCCGCTGCTGGCGCTGACAGTCGTGTCGGAGAGCGGACGTTCACAGAACTATGAGATGGCGGAGCTGGAGATGGCGACACGCTTTTCGCTGCGGAGTGTCGTTCTGGCAAGACTGGGGATCCTGGGCATGGAGAATCTGGTCATACTTGGCCTGCTGCTGCCGGTCGGGATCGCGCGGCATGGAGGCACGGTGGTACAGGCAGGCGTCTATGTCCTGGTGCCCTATCTGATGACGACGTTTTCCGGTCTGTGGATCGTCCGCAGGATCCATGGGCGCGAGGCGGTCTATATCTGTGCCGGCACCGCGGTCTGCATCAGCTTTCTGACGATGGCGCTGCAGGGCAGCATCGCGCGATACTGCCAGGCGGGCAGCGGCATGTGGGGGATCGCCGCTGTGCTCCTGCTGTTGGCCGGAACGATGAGGCAGTGCGCGGGAATCGTTAATAAGACTGCGGCGGTATAAAAAGTCAGCGTGAGGCTGAATCAGGGAGGTTTATTATGGAACTTGTGATCGATCGAGTATCAAAACAATATCAGAACCGGATCGCGGTGGACCGCGTTTCGGTCAAGCTGCAGAAGGGCGTCTACGGTCTGATCGGGGCAAACGGCGCGGGAAAGACCACGCTGATGCGCATGATCTGCGGGATCTTGAAGCCTACGGGCGGCACGATCGCCTATGACGGCATCGATGTGGGCGAGGAGGCGTACCGCGCCATTCTCGGCTATCTGCCGCAGGATTTCGGGTATTACCCGGAGTTTGGCGCGATGGATTTTCTGCTGTACCTTGCCGCGCTGAAAGGCATGCCAAAGGCGCAGGCAAAACGCAGGGCAAAGGAGCTGCTCGAGCTGGTGTCCCTGCAGGAAGTGAGCCGAAAGAAGATCAGGACTTTCTCGGGCGGCATGAAGCAGAGACTCGGCATCGCACAGGCGCTGCTAAACGATCCAAAGCTGCTGGTCCTGGACGAACCGACGGCGGGGCTTGATCCCAAGGAGCGGGTGCGGTTCCGCAATCTGATCGAGAAGCTGGGCAGGGACAGCATTGTGCTGCTGTCGACCCACATTGTCTCGGATATCGAACACATCGCGGACGAAGTGCTGATGATGAAGGAAGGACAGCTCATCTATCATGGGAAATGGGACGAGGAGAAGGGGGATCTGGAGACGTTTTATCTGGAGCAGTTTGGGGAGGAGTGTGCACATGAATAATTTTGGTATAGTATATCGCTATGAGGTGAAGAAGATACTCAGCCGCAAGCTGACCGGGATCGTGTTTCTGATCTGCGTGTCCTGTGTCCTGCTGTTCACACTCGCCGACCTGTCGGGAAACTATTATGTCGATGGCGAGGTCGTCGACACGCACTACCACATGTTCCAGGTCGACCAAGGCTACAGGAGGGCGCTGTCCGGCAGGGCGCTTGACCAGCAGCTGCTCGAGGAGATGGCGGCTGCCTATCAAAAGATACCCGCCATGGCAGAGCGCTACAACCTGACCGACGAGTACCAGACCTACGCGCGCCCGTACAGTGAGATCTTTAATCTGGTCAGGGTGTGGACACAGCAGTGGGATCTCGACAAGCTGCAGGCGTGGGAGCCGGACGAGGGAGCCCTGTACAGCGCGCGGATGGGGAATCTTGAGAAGGAGTGGCAGGCGCAGCATCTGACCGATGCGGAGAAGGCGTTCTGGCGGGAGCAGGAGGCGAGGACGCAGACACCGCTTGTCTACTATTACCATGAGGGATATCGGAAGATCATCAGTCATGGGCTCAACACGATCGGATTGCTGGTGCTCCTGTTTGTCTGCATCTGCATGTCGAGTGTCTTTGCCGAGGAGCACGCGCGCAGGACAGACCAGCTGATCCTCTCGAGCGCAAAGGGGAAGAGTGTCGCGTACTGGGCAAAGCTCGCGGCGGGCGTCAGCGTGTCGGGCGCCTGTGCCGTGGTGCTGTCCGCCGTCACGTTTGGCGTAGTATTTATGATCTACGGTGCGGATGGCTTTGACGCGTCACTGCGGTTATGTCTCTATCTGTGGACGTCATCGTGTACCCTGTCGATCGGTCAGGCGTGCCTTGCGGCGTACGGCATCCTGATCGTCACGGCTGTAGTCGTCAGCGTGCTGATGCTGGTGTTGTCGGAGAGGCTGCACAGCAGCATCGCGGCACTGTCGGTCGGAGTGGGGTTGATCATGGCGGGTGGCGTTGTCCAGATCCCCTATCAGTACAGGGCAGCCGCACAGTTGTGGGACTGGGCGCCGTGGCGGTATCTGAATGCGGAGAATATCTTTGACATCAGGATGCTCCCTGTGTTTGGCAGCTGTTTTGCCTCATGGCAGATCGTGCCGGTTCTCTATGTACTGGCAGCGGTGGCAGCGGCGTTTGCCGGAAAGATCATCTACAGAAATTATCAGGTGTCAGGGCGGTGACGCCGCAGGGAACAGAAGTCCCGGGCTGAACTGGAAGCCGATTGCAGGTTGCCATATTTTCCTCTTGATGATATAATGTCAGAAGTCTTTATTGCTGATACAAAATTTGACGAGGAAAGTAAGGCGAATATTTATGAAGGTAGTGATCTGTGATGATTGTGTCCGCGATCTGCACAATATAGAGTGTCTGTTGGAAAAGTATGTGGCATCAGTTCAGGATCCCGGTATTGAAGTTGAGAAGTATCTGGATGCCGCAGAACTGTATGACAGGATCTCGGAGGGAGAGCGGGCGGACATCTACATACTGGATATGATCATGTCCGAGAAGTCGGGGATCGATATCGGCAGCCTGCTCCGCAGTGTCGGCAGTGACAGCGTGATCGTCTACATCACGTCCTCCAATGACTTTGCGCTGGAAGCATACGGGGTACATGCGGCGCGGTATCTGATCAAGCCGGTGAGCGAGGAGAGCTTCTTTGAGGCGATGGATGCGGCGTGGGCGCACACAAAGGTCGGGAAGCGGCTTCTGTTCCAGGTCAGAACGAAGGAGGGAACGGTATCCGTACCGTACTCCGGGATCGAGTATATCGAAAATTATTCCCGCACGCTGAACGTATGCCTGGCGGACGGGGGGAGCATCAGGAGCATATTCATCAGGAAATCCTTTGACGAGGAGATCCGGGAGATCGCCGCGGACAGAAGCTTCCTGCAGGTCCACAAATCCTTTCTGATCAACATGGAGCATGTCAGGAAGCTCGGGCAGGCGGACATCGTGATGGAGAGCGGCAGGCGGATACCCGTCAGCAAGACGAGGGCTTCCGATGTGAAGAAGGCATATCTCCTGTATGTATCGGAATATTACAGATAGGGGAAACACTGTGCCGGAGCATGCGAAATAAACGGTGGTTTATGCGAAAAAAAGGGCGTTCATGTCGGGAGGCGCCATGTTATAATAGAAACGGGGCTGTGGAAAGGCACACAGGAAAACCCCTCTAACCATCCTCGGAGGAATGTCTGTGGCGGGCATTCCTCATGAAACGGGAAAATGTACAGGGGGGCGTATTTATGCAGAAGATTTTTACGAAATATATGGTGATCATTCTGACAGCTGCTATTTTTCTGATTCTTTTCATCAATTTTCTGTTTCGCTGGCACATGCTTGAGGACCAGCAGTTCAGTACATTTCACATAAAGATAGAACAGATCATACATATGCTGGAGAACAATCAGATGGAGCTCGAACTGATGAACGAAAATCTGAACGTCGACTATCTCACCAGGGCGAAGGCGGCAGCCTACGTGCTCGACCGACAGGAAGAGGTCGTCATGGATGTGTCGCAGATGCAGTACCTGGCAAAGCTGCTGAACGTGGATGAGCTTCATTTCATCGACGAGAACGGCATGATCGCGTCCGCATCCGTCCGGGAGTACATCGGCATGAATATGGCTGACCATGAACAGACGCGCCCTTTTCTGGCGATCCTGGAGAGCGATGACGAGGAGGCATATCTGATCCAGGATGCCCAGCCGAACGCGGCGGCGGGCAAGATCATGCAGTACATCGGCGTCGCGAGGCGGGACAAGGGCGGATTCGTGCAGGTCGGCTTTGAGCCGGACAGACTGATGGAGGCACAGTCGAGAAATACATACGATTATATTTTCACAAAGTTCCCGACGGATGTCGGGGAGGAATTTTTTGTGGTGGACTGTGGGACAGGGAAAGTCCTGGGACATTCCAAAGCCACGGCGCAGGATTTCGGCGAGAAGTATTATCAGCTCGAAGTGCTGTATCAGTGCGGAGGCGGCGCATATCAGAAAGGGGCGGACGGCAGGAGTATGTACGTCGTGAGCCAGCAGTATGAGGATGCGCTGATCTGTGCGGTACTGCCCGGGGAGATCCTGTTCCGGAAGCTTTTGTCGGACAGTCTGAACACATGTCTCTATCTGGTCCTGATCGAGCTGGCTGTCATTTTTCTCCTGAATTATCTGGTCAGGCGCAAGGTGATCGACGGGATCCACCGCATCATCGAGAGCCTGTCCGCGATCACGAACGGCAATCTCGACACGAGGGTGTCCGTGGGCGGCAACCGCGAGTTTGAGGAGTTGAGCAGGGGGATCAACACGATGGTGACGAGCATCATCAACATCTCTGACAGAATATCGGCGATCATTGAGATCAGCGGGGTTCCGCTGGCAGCCTTCGAGTATGAGAGCGGAACGAACCATGTGTTTGTCACATCGGGGCTGGGAGCGCTGCTGGATATCTCGGACCAGGCTGTTGCGGAGTTCGGCAAAAATGCGCAGGTGTTCGACCGCTATATCCGCCGGATCACAGAGACACCCGTCGAGGGGGAGTCGGACATCTACCAGATCCACGACGAGAAGTATGTCAGGATCCATATGACGGAGTCGGCGAACAGAAAACTCGGCGTCATCACGGACGTCACAGGGGATGCGATGGAAAAAAGACAGATGCGCTATGAGAATACACACGATCCGCTCACGGGACTGTACAAATTCGAGTATTTCAAGCAGCTGGCGGCGGCGCAGCTGCAGCGCATGCCAAAAGGGGATGTGTGTGCGCTCGTCATGATCGATCTGGACTATTTCAAGAGCATCAATGACACGTTCGGCCACGATGTGGGGGACCGGTATCTGCAAGGCTTCTCGGCGGTCATGGGTGCTATGCCCGCCGGACACTGTCTGGCGGCAAGACGCTCCGGCGATGAGTTCTGCATGATGGTTTTCGGCTGCGGGAGCAAGGAGGAGATCACGGGGTATCTGGACGCTTTTTACGAGAGACTGGCACAGGACAGGATCGTGCTGTCGGAGACCGAGGCAAGGACAGTCAGCGCCTCCGCGGGCTATGCGTGGACGGATGATGCCGGAGCTCGGATCGCGGATCTCTTGAGCCGTGCGGATGAGGCACTTTACGAGGTGAAGCGCGATATCAAGGGAATATACGGTGAGTACAGGGGCACGTGAGGGTATCGGTTTTGTTTGTCTTCCTTTGTTGAAATCGCCGGGAAAGCATGCTATAATGCCATTAAGGACTGCAGGTGCCATTGAGGGTGAATAGATGGCGGTCATTCGATATAGGAGAGAGAAATGATAGAGAACGAATCTGCTGAAAATTATCTGGAAACAATATTGATACTGAGTAGAGAGCTCCCGGTTGTCCGCTCTGTGGACATTGCCAACGAGCTCGGTTTCAAGAAGCCGAGCGTCAGTATCGCGATGAAGCATCTGCGCGAGAAAAACCATATCACGGTCACGGATGCGGGATTCATATATCTCACGGATACCGGGAAACGCATCGCGGAGCTGATCTATGAGCGGCATCAGTTCCTGTCAGGGTGGCTGATGAAGCTGGGGGTGCCGGAGGACACCGCGGTCGAGGACGCATGCCGGATCGAGCATATCCTCAGCAAGGAGAGTTATGACGCCATCAAGACTTTTGTGGCACAGCATATGTGACAGTTTGAACGGCGAAGTGAGCCGGACTGGTTAAATTGCATGAAAAGCTTTTTGTTTCTTATCATTTTCTAAATATTTTTCACAATTTTCTTGCTTTATTTTGTCAATAGTTATAGAATAAAGGTATGTGACACGGTCTGACAGTAGGGTTAGCCGACGGTTGCGGAGCAGGAGGAACAGGAATGGAAGGTAAGAAAAAAAGTTTGATCAGTTCGATCATGTGTCTGTGCGGCGCGGTGGCAGCAGTTACCGCCATTGGGATCGGTGCGAATTCGATCTTCTCGATTCAGTCGATGTCCGTCACTTCGTATGAGACGTATGAGGAAGCTGTGGACGAGGGTTACAAGACGGAAATAAAGTCGCAGGTGCAGAGTGCGATCTCAGTGATACAGAGCGAGTACGACGAATATCTGGCGGGTGAGAAGACCGAGGAGGAGGCGATGGAGCACGCGAAGGAATTTGTGCGTGCCATGCGCTATCGGGATGACCAGAGCGGATATTTCTGGATCGATGCACTGGACTATACATTGGTAGTGCATGGAGTCCTGACAGACCAGGAGGGCGATAACCGAAAGGATCTCAAGGATCAGAACGGTGTCATGATCACACAGTCGGTGGTCAATGTCTGCAAGAGCACGGACAAGAGCGGCTTTAACGAGTTTTATTTCACGAAGTCGGACGGCGTCACCGTCGCGCCGAAGATCGCCTACTCGGAGCTGTTTGAGCCGTGGGGCTGGTGTGTCTGTACCGGCAATTATGTCGATGATATGAATGCGGCCAAAGCGGTTGTCAGGGAGGAACTGGACAAGGAATACAAGGGTGTGCTGATCCGAACCAATGCGGTGTTTATAGGTGCGATCGTGATCTCGCTGACGGTGGCGTTCGGGGTTGGTAAGCGGTTGGTGAATCCGTTAAAGCGCATCCAGGGCTTTGCGCAGAAGATATCCGAGGGAAATCTGACCACCGATGTGGATGTGAAGACGAGAAATGAGATCGGTCAGACGGCGGATGCCCTGCGCATGGCACAGGCAAATATGCGCGGACTCCTGCAGGGGATCACAGCGGTGGCAAACGGCGTGGGCGGCGCGCTCAACAATTTTGACAAATCCTTTAATAATATGAAGGAATCCATCTCACAGGTATCGCTGGCGGTGGACTCCATCGCGGAGAACGTCACAAAGCAGGCGGCTTCCACGGATGAGGCGAGCGGAAACGTCGTGATGATGGCAGACCAGATCAACCAGACGGGGACGGAGGTAGCAGGGCTGAACCGGAATTCTGTCGAGATGAACAGGATCAGTGAGCAGTCGATGGAGACATTAAGGCAGCTGATCGAGGTGAGCAGTAAGACGCGCGACAGCATCTCTGCGATGGCGCAGCAGACTGCGAACACCAATAAATCCGTTGAGCAGATCCACATGGCGGCGAATCTGATCAATGAGATCTCCGACCAGACAAGTCTGCTGGCGCTGAATGCGAGTATCGAGGCGGCGCGCGCGGGGGAAGCCGGAAGAGGTTTCTCTGTCGTTGCGGACGAGATCGCAAAACTGGCGAGCCAGTCCTCCAATTCTGTGGATGAGATCGGCAAGACTGTGGTGGAACTGCAGGGCAATGCGGAGAAATCGGTCACGGTGATGCAGGAGATCAACAAGTCGGTCGAGATGCAGGTAAATTCCCTGACAGAGACACAGCATATCATGGAGCAGCTCCATCAGGCGCTGGCAGACTGTGTATCTTCTGTGAATTCTATCGACACAATGACGCAGGAGATCGACAGCCAGCGGGAGAATGTCACAGGTTCGATCTCCGTGCTGAACGATCTGGCGCAGGACAATGCATCTGTCGCGGAGCAGACTGCGGCGATGTCGACAGAGCTTTCCAGGGAGGTCGATGAGTCCAACCACATCGTGGAAGAGTTGGAAGGTAAGGTCAAGACCCTGATCGAGGAAGTGAATAAATTTACATTATAGTACATAATAGTACATAAAAAAATGCCCTTTATGGGCATTTTTTTGTTGCAGGATATCACTCGACATCCTCCTCCGGAAAGGGAGCTGCGGCAACGGCAGCTTTCTCATCGACAGGGGTCCATGCGTTTCCGAACGGGATATCGCGGAACAGCGCCGCGAGACCTGTGATCTGTTTCAGGCGCAGGATCTCATCCCGCTCCATGCCGAGGTGTTTGGATATCCACGCGTCGGAGCGCCCCAGCTCGTGGAGCTCCTTGATGATGTTGCTCATCAGGTCCACGCTGTGGGAACCGCGCGCGCGGTTGTGGCGGATCGTGCTCGCCATGCGGTGGTCGATCGGCTTGTTGATGACGGAGACGGGCAGCATACCGTTCTCCCGCTCGTAGATGTCCGGGTAGTCGAGCATGATGCGGTAGCGGTGAAATCCGTCCACGATGATGTAGTTGTCGTCAGGTTCATCGTGGTAGCAGACGATCGGCATCGTGTAGCCGTCCTCCTTGATGCTGTCGTACAGGAGTTTGAGTTCGGGCGGCGCAACGGAATTGGGATTGTATGTGTTTGGTTTGATCTTCTCTACAGGAACCGAGATCACCTGGTATACAGGACTTTGATATGTCATATAAAACCTCCCGACTGCCAATGTCCGGTATGGGGTATTGGCTGAAAATTAGTCTACTACATTCTGATATTTTTGTTTTAACTGGTTGATGTTCTCCTTCTGCTGTTTGGTCAGGCCAAAGCCCATAAAACGACAGATATGGTCATTTTTTAAGATACAGTAGCACATGCGCTTCCAGCTTGGGATGTCCTTTGAGGACTTGATGTCGTCTGTGTGGTCAGGGATCTTTCCGTCAAAGACGACGCGCGCGTTTTTCATGAGGGTGTAGTTCGATACACCGTTGCGCCGGACCTTGTAGCCGTGTGCGACCAGTTCCTCGATCGTCTTCTCCTCGAGACCGCCGCCGACATTGTGCCAGAAATCAATGGAAGTCTGGAACTTCTTGACATAATTGTTCCGCAGGCGGATGGGTAGTGTGTCCAGCAGAAATTTTGTGTAGGATTCCCAGGTGTGTCCCTCGGGCAGCGTCAGGTTGCGGTAGCCGAGGGCTTTGGTCTTTCCGTAGATGGCGCCGAAGTTGGCTCCGCGGACACGTCCCACGAGCCTGGCCCAGATCTCGGGATCGATCACGCGGTACAGGTTCAGGCTCTCCTTGGCATAGTCGCCAAACGGGGAGGCGACGCGCATCTGATCCAGCTTCAGACCGGACATATAGTACAGGTCGTACAAGCGGTTGTAATCATAGGAAAACATATAGTTCGCGTGCCACACGTCATAGATCGACCAGTCGTACATCGGGGAGGCGCACCAGACATCCTTGAACTGCCTGCTGATCCAGCAGGTGTTGTCGTAGCCGTATTTGCGGTTCAGGATCCCGCTGTAGCGCTGCATGGACTCCTCGGCGCGTATGCCGAGCAGGCAGACCGTCTTTTTGTTTCCGTGTGAGATGCGGTACCATCGCCCGAACTGCTTTGCCAGCTCCTCCTGGTGCATCCGGTAGTGGTAGGTCGTCATCGGGTTGTGCTTCATGTTGATGACGTAGGGATGATCCGGCATGGGGCGGACCCACAGCTCCTCCTTGGTGTCATCCCAGGGATACCAGAACATTTCATAGTTGCTGAGTGCCGTTCGTGTCGCCATCGGAAGGCAGACCCAGTAGGGCTCCACGTCGTTCTCGATCCTGGCAAAGGTGCGCTCGACGTACTCTGTCGTGAGCGTGTACTGTGCCTCAAAATCCTGGTGGAACACGCCGATCTTTTTCCGCGGATAATATTTTTTCTGGAAATCCAGGATCAGGTTCAACAGCAGACCGCTGTCCTTGCCTCCGGAGAAGGAGACAAAGATGTTGTCAAATTCTTTGAAGATATAGTGGAATCTGTTCTGCAGTGCATCGTATACATTCTGACTGGCATATTTTCGTTTCGTTGTAATCACCACCTTGTTTTTGTGAATAAACTTTTATCTTTTGTCGTTCAGCCGAGCGCTCTGCGTGTGCATCCCTGCTCAGAAGGCTGAATAAATACAATTTACCATATTTTTCCAGTTTTCACAAGTATTCGGCAAAAATCGGGTGGTCAGAATCCGCTTGACATGAGTGCGGCAGTGATAGTATGCTTTTGATGAGGAGTTGCAGCCGGTCATGTCTCTGCAGTTCCGAATTGGAGGTATGGGGAAAAATGTCTGAGAAAAAGCTCTTTGCGAAATATGTGTCACAGAATATCCTTGGCATGCTGGGGATATCGGTGTATATCCTGGCAGATACGTTTTTTATATCCATGGCGGAGGGCGCTGACGGCATCACGGCGCTCAATCTGGTGCTGCCGGTGTACAGCCTGATCTTTGCCGTGGGCGCCATGATCGGCGTGGGATCGGCGATCCGTTTCAGGATCCTCAGGGCGCGGGGCGACCGTAGTGCAGATACGTATTTTTCCAATGCGGTGCTGTGGGCGCTGATACTCGGTGCGGTCTTCGTCGCGGCAGGGATCGCGGTGCCGGACAGGATCGTGGCGCTTCTTGGCGGTGACGACAGGATCGTGGCGGTGGGAAAGGACTACACGGCGATCTTCATGTCGTTTGCCCCGTTTTTTATGTGGAACCATATCTGCAATGCGTTTGTCAGAAACGACGGCGCGCCGGCTGTGGCGATGGCGGCGACACTGTTGAGCAGCCTGTTCAATGTGTTGTTCGACTACGTACTGATGTTTCCGCTGAGGCTGGGGATGCGCGGTGCGGCGCTGGCGACGGCACTGTCCCCGGTCCTGGGCGTGGCGATCTGCTGTGTGCACCTTCTGTCGAAGCGGAGCACGGTCAGGTTCCGGTGGGCGCTGCCTTCGCTCAGAAAGCTGTTGTCCTCATGCCAGCTTGGGATATCCGCCTTTGTCGGGGAGATCTCGTCGGGCGTCACAACGGTGGTCTTTAACGGGATCATCCTAAAGCTTGCCGGAAATGTCGGTGTGGCGGCATACGGCGTGGTCGCCAACACGTCCCTTGTGGCGGCGGCTGTCTTTAACGGGGTGTCACAGGGGGCACAGCCGCTGTTGAGCGACTACTACGGAAAGGGGGAGCGCGCGTCGGTGCGGAAGGTGATGCGGCTCGGCGTGGGGACAGGCATAGTGTTTTCGGTGCTGATCATCGCGCTGGTCTGGGCGATCGCCGAGCCTGTCACGGCGGTGTTCAACAACGAGGGGAATGCGGAGCTTGCGGCGTATGCGGTGACTGGGCTGCGGCTGTATTTCACCGGTTTTCTCTTTGCGGGATTCAACATCGTAGGGACTGGGATCCTCAGCGCTACGGAGTCCGCAAGATGGGCGTTTCTCGCGTCGGTCTCACGGGGTTTTGTGGCGATCATACTCTGCGCGTTTGCGCTGTCGTACCTGTTTGGCATGAACGGCGTGTGGCTGGCATTCCCGGCGGCAGAGCTTGCCACGGCTGTGCTGGTCGTGGCGGCGTTTGCGTCAGGCAGCAGATCAGATGTGAAAAGAAATGAAAAAGTGAAAAAATAAAATAAGAAAAAATAAGACAATACAGGAGGTTTTGGTATGGTACAGAAATATGTGTTTGGCAGTCCGTTTGAGACGGAGGCGGTCACGGCAGGGCCTGCGGCGGCGGTGGAGTACACAGGGCAGGCGGTATGTGGGGACATCCCGGTGGACATTTCCCTGGAGAACGGGTTTGCGTGCAGTTGTCAGCTGGCTGACTCGGACATCGTTTACGGGCTGGGCGAGGCAAACCGCGGCATCAACAAGAGGGGGTACAGGTATGTCAGCAACTGCACGGACGATCCCCATCACACGGAGGAGAAAGTATCGCTGTACGGCGCGCACAATTTTGTGATCATCTCGGGGAAAAAGCATGTCGGGCTGTTTTTTGACTATCCATCGAATATCAGTTTTGATATCGGCTACACGAGGCAGGATCTGCTGACAGTGTGCTGTGAGCGGGCAGATCTGTATCTGTATGTGATCACCGGCGAGAGCGCCCGCGATGTGGCAAGGCAGTTCCGCAGGATCATCGGCAAGAGTTACATAGCGCCCAGATATGCGTTTGGTTTCGGACAGAGCCGCTGGGGTTACAAGACGGCGGCGGACATCGAGGGCGTGGTCGAAGGCTACAGGGAGAATGGGATTCCGCTGGACATGGTGTACATGGATATCGACTACATGCAGGATTACAAGGACTTCACCGTCAACCCGGAGCGGTTCCCGGATTTTGGGGAGTTTGTGCAGAAGATGAAGGCGGAGAAGATCCACCTGATCCCGATCATCGACGCGGGGGTCAAGATCGAGCAGGGCTACGACATATACGAGGAAGGCGTTGAGAAAGGATATTTCTGCAAGCGGGAGGACGGATCGGATTTTGTGGCTGCAGTGTGGCCCGGCTGGACGCATTTCCCGGATGTGCTCAATCCGGAGGCGCGGGCATGGTTTGGCGGAAAGTATCAGATCCTGACCGATCTTGGTATTGACGGCTTCTGGAACGACATGAACGAGCCGGCGGTCTTTTACTCGGAGGAGGGCATCCGGGCGCTTAACCAGGCGATCGATGATCACGTGAAGGCATTTAACGATGTGGGCGGTGCAGCGGATCTGCTGAACAACGCAAGCGCCGTGCCGTACGAGGCGCGGGCAATCCTCGAAAAGATCCAGAATAACGAGGAGGATTACAGGCGCTTTTACCACAAGGTCGACGGGAAGATGATCCGCCACGATCTCGTACACAATCTTTTCGGCTTCAATATGACGAGGGCTGCGGGCGAGGCGCTGCAGAAGATCGCGCCGGAGAAGAAAATGCTCCTGTTCTCGCGCTCGTCCTACATCGGGATGCACCGCTACGGCGGGATCTGGACGGGGGACAACCAGTCGTGGTGGTCGCATATCCTGCTGAACCTCAAGATGATGCCGTCGCTGAACATGTGCGGATTTTTGTACACGGGCGCAGATCTTGGCGGCTTTGGCTCCGACACGACGAGGGATCTGCTGCTGCGCTGGCTGGCGCTTGGCGTGTTCACGCCGCTGATGCGCAACCACACCGCGATCGGGACGAGGGAGCAGGAGTGCTACCAGTTTGGGCAGATCGAGGATTTCCGCCATGTGATCGGTGTGCGCTACCGCCTGATACCGTACCTCTACAGCGAGTATTTGAAGGCGGCTGAGAATGATGAGATGTATTTCCGCCCGCTTGGGTTTGACTATCCTGACGACAGGCGGGCTGTGGAGACGGAGGATCAGCTCATGCTCGGAGACGAGGCCATGATCGCACCGGTCTACACGCAGAATGTGAGCGGCAGGACGGTGTATCTGCCCGAGGAGATGAAGTTTGTGAAATTCATGCCGGACGGAAGTCTGTATGAGGAGATCCTGAGTCAGGGCACGCACTATGTCGAGGTGGCTTTGAACGAGGTGCCGCTCTTTATCAGGAAGGATCGGTGCATCCCTGTGGTGGATGCGGCGCAGAACGTTGACGCGATCGACATGGGTACAGTGCAGTATATCGGATATGACGGTGCGGCGTACGAGATCGTCCAGTGACGGACGTCGAACAGATTCATGGGCGGATAACAGACAGAACGACGGATGGGGATTGCTGTGTTTTTTATGGTATAATGTACCTTGTACCGCTGGATGATATGGGGAGGGATCGCGGATGGGGATTGTCCGAAAAACGGCTGATCGCGGAAGAAAGTTATGTTGGTGTGCAGTACTGTGCAGTTTACTGCTCTGTGCGTGCGTGCAGGGGCAAAAGACGCCTGCGGAGAGCGCAGCCGCACAGCCGATGTCTGATACGGGGGATGCGGAAGACACAAAAGAGATCGGGGCACAGGAGAGCGCAGCTGCGGAGGAGACTCGTTCCACGCCGGATCTGTCCGGAGCCGAAAACGCCGACGAGGTGCTGGCGCTGCTCATAGAGGATGAGGGCTTTCGGGAGTGCGTGTGCTACGGTGATATGGAGATAGCAGACGACTCTGCGCCGGAGTCCATCCTCAGGATGATGGCGGAGTGCGAGAGCCTTGTGCTGCGCGAGGCGCCCTACGGCAGGGCGATCTGCTCGCTGGAATCCCTGTCGCTTTTCCCGAATCTGAGACAGCTTGTGATCGATATCAGTGAATGGAATGACTCGGCGATCGAGGATTTTACACCCATCGCGCAGCTGTCTGAACTTGAACAGCTGTATGTCAGCTACGGGAAGGAGCAGACGATCGATCTGTCCTTCATAGGCGACATGCGCGGGATCACGGAATTGTACCTGACACAGTGCGATATCGCGGATCTCTCGTTCCTGGAACAGATGCCGCAGCTGCAGCGCCTGTCGCTGTATGGGACGCCGGTGGCGGATCTGGCAGTGCTGGAAAATCTCACGGAACTGGTCGAACTGTCGCTTGCCGGCAATGAGAACGCAGAACACATGGAGGTGGTCGGGACGCTCACCAGGCTGCAGGATCTGGGGATCCAGTACTGCGGGATCGAGGATATCCGCTTTCTGAGCAGGCTGACAGACCTTCGGGGTCTGAACTTAAACGGCAACGCGGTCAGGGATATCACGCCGCTTGCGGGGCTTGTAAAGCTGGAGCGTCTGGGGCTGTCCGAAAACGGCATCAGCGATATCTCGGCGGTCGGCGGGCTGGTCGAGCTGTTTGATCTGGCGGCGGACAAGAATGAGATCCGGGACATCTCTGCGCTTGCAGATCTGCCGCGCCTGAACCAGGCAGGGCTGTCGGACAACCACATTGAGGATTTCTCGCCGCTTGCGGGAAAGAAAGAACTGATGTACGCGGCAGTGTCCGGGAATCCTGCAAAGAGTATCGCGTCCGTCTGGGAAGTTCCGATGCTGTTGTTTACAGGTACCGGGGTATCGGAGGAGGAGGAGATGTGGATCGCGGACTGGCTGAAAGAGAATTATCCCGAGGCGGGGGAATTTGAGTGCATTGACTTTGTCCGGGGGGACTTGAATGATGACGGGCTTGAGGATATTGCCTTTGTGGTGGACAGCGATGCCTTTGCTGTGAACACGGACGATTTTCCGCGCCGTCTGTTTGTCCTGCTGCAGCGAAAGGACGGCTCGTGGCAGGCGGTTGAAGAGCCTCCGTCACTGCCCGGCAGTACCGCCGGCGGAATGCGTGGCGATCCCTATTATGGCGCGTTTATGGAGCCGGGGCATCTGGTGATCAGGACCGGCTGGGGGAGCAGCTCTGGCAGTGTGGTGACGACCGTCTATGAGTACCGGGACGGCAGCCTGGCGCCTGTAAAGACAATATGCGCGTCGGATTACAACTATGCGGAGGGTTACGATGTGCGGGTGGATGATGTGCAGACCGGCGTGTGGAGGCGCTATGTGATCGCGATGGACGGCTACCGCATGGTCCGCGTGGATCTGGAGGATGCAGCGCACCCGGCGCACGAGGCGTTTCCTGACATCGACCTGTTTGATATGTCGTACCATGTCTACGGCGATAAGCTTCTGACACAGATCACCGCACCGGAAGCGCTGGACCGCGTCTGCGCGGCGCTCGCGACAGATCGGGCAGAACGGCGGGAACTTCCGTATGAGGACTGGCAGAAGGCGGGATATGAGCTGCTGGTGGGCGTGGCACTCCCGGACTATTACTATGTGTTGTCAGATACGGATTACATCTATTACGATAAAATAAAGAGAGAGCGCGACGGGACGCTGTATCATATTCTTTATATGAAAGAGGAAGATGAGCGAAAAGAGATCCTGCTCAATGATATCACCGGGGAGATCCTGGACGCGGAGTGACGTGAGCGCAGAGCGCCGCGCGGAGGTAAGGTATGGCTGAAAACGACTCGTATAGCATTTTGGATAGTGACAAAATGGAGGTCAGTGCCCTGTTTGAGAGGAGATTATGATTAATCGGCTGTTGGGAATGATATACATATTGATGAAACAGGGAACCGTGACCGCCGCGGAGCTGTCGGAGCGCTTTGAGGTCTCTGTGAGGACGATCTACCGCGACATGGACACGCTGAGTGCCGCAGGCATACCGATCTATGCCAAAAAAGGGAAGAACGGCGGGATCTGCCTGACAGAGCAGTTTGTGCTGGACAAGATGCTGATCACAAAGGAGGAACAGCAGGAGATCTTGTCGGGGTTGATATCGCTCAGGGAGACCCGGGCGGAGGGGGAGGAAAATATCCTGCAGAAGCTCGGGGAATTTTTCAAGACAGATCCCGTCGACTGGCTCGCTATCGATCTGTCCGACTGGAGCGGGAGCAGAAAACAGCTCTATGAGGACATCAAGAATGCGGTGTTGGAGCGGCGGCTGGTGCGGTTTGACTACTATGGGAAGATGGGGGAGATGAGCCGGCGCACGGTCGAGCCGGTACAGCTGCTCTTCAAAGAGTACACATGGTATCTCAGGGCTTTCTGCAGGGAGCGGAACGCGTGGCGGATCTTCAAGCTATTCCGCATGAAGAGGCTTGAGATACTGAACGAGGTGTTTGTGCCGAGGGACGGATCTGCCGAGGCGCCAGGAGCCGGGGCGGAGGATAAGAAGGAGCCGGCGTCCCCTTCCGCAGTGATCGATATCCGGATCGACAGGAAGGAAGCTTACAGGATCTACGACCGGTTCGAGGAGGAAGAGATCGAAGCGCTGCCGGAGGGAGACTTTTTGGTGCACATGCATGCGGACGTGGACGACTGGGTGTACGGCGTTATACTGAGTTTCGGGTCCTCCGCGGAGGTGCTTGCGCCGGAGGAGATCCGGCAGGAGGTCAGACAGCGCATTCTGGATATGGCAGAGCGGTATGGGTGAACTGGTGTAAAATGGAGAGAAGACTATGAATTATAATAATAATTATGAAAATACTTCGCAGAGAGATAAGAGGGCGGTTCTGGAGCATGCCGCACTCACAAAATCGCCGGAGGAGATCGCAGCGCTGTGCCGACAGCTCGGGCATGTTGAAAATTCCGCGCGTGCGCTGGGACTTGCCTGCCGTTTCCGCGGTCTTTCATACGTGAAGGCGCTGGTCGAGGGAGGTGCGGATTTTACGTATAAGCGCCCTGAGGACGAGGGCGGTTACTACACGATAGACTACTGGCTGGCACCGTTGGAGATGAACAATGTACTGCTGCAGGCATCTTTTGTCAATCGGGCGGACAGTTGTTTTTCGAGTGCGGTGATGGCTGGGAAGGAGCGGATCGGCGTACTGCCGATCGAACAGCGCGTCGAGATCGTGAAGTATCTGTACGACAACCGCGAGAAAGTCTGCCTTGACGCGGGGGAACTGTTATACTACGCGCTGATGAGCGGCAGCAAGAAGATCGCCGGTGTTCTCAAAACACTTGGTGCCGGATTTTCTGACCAGCGGATCGAGGCGATCACGGAGAACGGGCGCAGCTATGAGTGGATGGAGTTCTGCACCATGTCAGACAGCCTGAAAGACGAGGAGTACATTGAGGTGCTCAGTGCCGTTGCGGCGGAACTCGGCGGCAAGAGGTTTCACTATACGGAATCTGTGTATTGGGGGAACTACAACACTTACTACGATCGGGACCGGCTCTACAAGCCTGAGATTTTCCGCTTTATCCTCGAACACTTCAACCAGAAGAAAATGAACAAGACGAAGCTGATGAGAGGGGTGATCGACGAGAACAGCGTCACCTGTCTCGAGCTCTGCGCGGAGAACGGATGGCTTGACACGCCGCGCAAGCGCGATGAGATGATCCGATATGCCTCGGAGCACAGTCAGACGGAATGCTCGGCGTGGCTGCTCGAATTCAAAAACCGCACCGCCGATTTTGCCGCGGAGCGCGACAGGGCGGAGAAGAGAATGATGCGGGAGCTGAACGCCGATCCCAATTCTGTCACCGAGTTAAAGAAGATCTGGGGGTATGAAAAGTGTGAGGACGGCACGCTCGTGATCACGCGGTACAAGGGCAGCAGCACGGAGGTCGAGGTTCCTGAGAAGATCGGCAGCAGCGTTGTGGCAAAGATCGGCGACTGGGCATTTTCGCCGGGGGCTCCGCGCCTGAGAAAGGAACAGTCCGCGCTGCGCAGAGCGATCACCCGGATAACACTGCCGGAGACGATCTGCGCCATTGGCGACGGCGCATTTTACGATTGTCGGGCACTGATACAGATCAATGTTCCGGACAGCGTGACGGCGATCGGAATGCGGGCATTCGGGTGCTGTGATCATCTGTGCACCATAGATCTGCCGGATGGGATCACCAGGATCGGCGGGGACGCCTTTATGGGCTGCGACCATCTGAGCGCCATAAAGCTGCCCGAGGGCATCACGGAGATCAGTGCCTATACATTCAGCGGCTGTCTGTCCCTGAAACATGTGGTGATCCCAAAAACTGTCGAGGTGATCGGCGGGCATGCATTTCGCAATTGTTCGGCGCTGGAAAGCGCAGTGATCCCGGAAGGCGTGATCGAGATCAAGCAGCAGGTTTTTGTCGGCTGCACAAGTCTGAGATCGGCTGTCCTGCCCGCGTCAGTACAAAAGATCAAAAATTACACGCGAAAGGGCTATGAGCCGGAGACGATTTTCGGCAGGAAGGCAGATGTGACAGTGACAGTGGCGCCTAAGAGCTATGCCGAAAAATATTGCAGGCGCAACGACATTCATTATATATACTCGGCGGGACAGTGACGGCGGGGATGGGAATTGTGGAGGGAGATCATGCTGAACATCATCATTAACAGAGGTGTGAAGGATATCGAGGATGAAAATTATGTGTTCAGTCCGGATACTTATTTCAAATACAACTATGAGGATGCGTGGTTTGAGGATGAACTGGTGAAAGAGATGGTTCATGATGTAGATGGATCTACGGTATTGTCAGCACATTCCATTGACAGTCCGGTTCTCGGGATCATTGCGCCGGAGCGGTTGTCAGGCGGTGTGAAAGCGCTCATGATCATGTATATGGAACCGGAACTCATTGTCAATGCATCTGCCTGTGGGGACAATTGTGCCAAATGGATATTGGAAATAGGAAAGAGACAGGATATCACAGTCAGACTCGGGTACGAGATGCGGTTTGAGGAGCCTTTTGAGATATGTATTGAAAACAGCGGCAGCGTGATCCACACATATGCCGAATTTCTGTGGGAATTCCAGGAGGTGGAGATCTTTGAAGGGTAGTATAAATATTTTGATATCCACCAAGAGACTGCGCTATGAACTGGAACTGCGCAGGAACATTACGATCATCCAGGGAGACAGCGCCAGCGGAAAGACAACCATGATCCAGATCATAAGTGACTATCTGGCAGGAAAAGCCGGACCGGGAACAAAAGTAGTGTGTGACCGGAAATGTGTTGTGTTATCAGGTGACGATGAAAGTGCGTTAGCGAAGTTGGGTATGCAGAAGAATGCAGTCGTGTTTGTGGACGAACAGGAGCGCTTTTTGTACTCAAAACCGTTTGCGAAAGCGGTGTTGGAATCAGACTGCTATTTTGTATTTATCACAAGAGATAGTCTGAATATGCTGCCATACAGTGTTAATGAGATCTATTACCTGAAAAACAGCGGGTATTATCAAAACACCAGACAGGTGTATAATTCCATGCATCAGGTATATCCGGAAGCGAGGGCGGCAGAGGGGATCGAACTATCCGTTGTGCTCACGGAGGATTCCAATGCTGGTTTTGAGATGTTTGAAGCTGTCAGCCGGAATATGCGTATGGTCTGCGATTCTGCCAGAGGCAAATCGAATGTGGGAAAATACATGCTCGCCCACAAAGAAGACCGGATCCTGGCAATCGTTGACGGCGCAGCATTTGGCGCTGATATGCAAAGCGCGATGCATGCATTGGAAGTAAATCAGAAAAGTTTTTTATGGGCGCCTGAATCTTTTGAATATTTGATTTTGCGGTCGAATATTGTTCAGGCGGAGGGATTGAGGGAGATATTGAAACAGCCAGGAGCATTTGTTGAAAGCGGTGAATATAGTTCGTGGGAGAGGTATTTTAATCATCTTCTCGAACGCCTGATAAAAGATACGATATATGCCTATAGCAAGCGGAAGCTCAATCCGAATTATCTGACAAAAGGAAATATTGACAAAGTCGAAAAAATGATGAAAGACACCTTATTTGTGAAAAGCAAGATCTGACAGGGAAATTTTTCAAACATGTTCCAGAATATGACACCCTGCTGTCATATTCTGTGTGGTATCATGTTGATGTCACTAATAAAAAATATTGTCACTGCGCAGGGCTGTTTCAGGGCGCAGGAGCCAGGAGGGAAAGAACATGATCACATACGGGAGCATTTATCTGATCGCAGAGGATTTTGAGCAGAGTATCTCATTTTACAGGGCGCTGTTTGAGAGGGATGTCCTGAGCCAGAACAAGAACCGTTTTGCGGTATTTGACATAAACGGACTGACGCTGTCCATCATGAATGGAAAATTTGACAGGGAGCATCCGGACGAGGTGCATACAGAAGGGGAGCACTGCGCGCTGTACGATGACTTCACGGCGATCGTGGAGGCGCCAAACTGCGGAAAAGTGGTCGTGAATCTCAGCGTGGACGATCTGAGGGCAGAATATGAGCGGATCAGATCCCTTGGCGTAGCAGCGAACCTGACGGAGATCCGCTACATCAACGCAGGAAGCCCCTATTACTATTTCTGTCTCAAGGATCCCGACGGCAACACGATCGAGATCACGGGAAACTACGAGGATTGACGCGCACGCGACAGACAGGGAGGGGAGATCATTATGTTGGAATTGCCGGAAAGCACTGCGATCGCAAGACAGATAAACGACCATCTGACAGGAAAGATCATCAGCGGGATCAAGATCCTGCAGATGCCGCACCGGTTTGCCTTTTTTTACGGGGAGCAGGACAAGTTTGCGGAATATCTCGAGGGACAGACCATAACCGGGGCAGTCGCCCAGGGCGGCATGGTGCAGATCGACACGCAGGACAGCATGATCGCTCTGAATGACGGGGCATATCCGCGCTATTATGACGATGCGAAAAAGTTTCCGAAAAAGCACCAGTTTGCGGTCTTTTTTGACGACGGGACCGGGATCTTCGTGTCGATCCAGATGTACGGGGGGATCACCGTAGCCCCAAAAGGAAAATGCACGGAAAGCTACTACCTCTCCTCGAGCACAAAGCCCAATCCGCTCACGGAGGGATTCACATACGCCTATTTCCGCTCACTGTACCCGGGGGCAGGCAAAAAGCTGTCGGCAAAGGCGTTTCTCGCGACACAGCAGCGCATCCCCGGGCTTGGAAACGGTGTGCTGCAGGACATTCTGTGGGATGCAGGCATCGATCCGCGCTTTCCGATGCAGGATGCGTCGGAGGAGGATTTTCGCATTTTGTATGGATCCGTCAATAAGATCATAAAGGAGATGACGGCGAAGGGCGGCCGCGACACGGAGAGGGATCTCTTCGGGCAGAAGGGGAACTACGTCACGCAGCTGAGCAAGAACTCGTTGAACGAGCCGTGCATCCGGTGCGGGTACGAGATCCACAAGGCGAACTATATGGGCGGGACGATCTATTTCTGCGAGCACTGCCAGAGGCGCACACAACAGTAAGGATTCGTCTCCCGGAGGAGACGGGTGGTACTATTATGAGGATAGGTAGGAAAGGATTCGTATGAACAAATATACACTGCGGCAGTCCATGATCTTGTTCATGGCTGCCGCGATATGGGGAGTTGCGTTCGTCGCACAGAGTGTGGGCATGGACTATGTGGGACCATACACATTTATCGCGGCGCGCAATGTGATCGCACTGCTGGTTTTGCTGCCGTGGGTGGTACTCACGGACAGGAACCGCAGGAAAGAGGGCGGACAGGGATGGCAGAGGGAGGATCACAGATCACTGCTGACGGGTGGCATATGCTGCGGCATATGTCTTTTTGCTGCGAGCACGCTCCAGCAGTTTGGCATGAAGTACACGACAGTGGGAAAGGCGGGATTCATCACCGCGATGTATCTGGTGCTCGTGCCGATATTCGGCATATTTCTGAAAAAGAAGACCGGCATCAGGATATGGATCGCCGTGGCGGTCGCGTCGGCAGGGCTCTATCTGCTGTGCATCACTAAGGGGGATTTTGATCTGCAGCGGGGCGACATCTACATACTTGGCTGTGCGGCAGTGTTTGCCCTGCACATACTGGTCGTGGATCACTTCTCGCCGCTGGTGGACGGCGTGAAGCTCTCCTGTGTGCAGTTTGTGACGAATGCAGTGCTGGGTACGGTCATGATGCTCCTGTTCGAGAAGCCAGGCATTGCGGACGTGTCGGCTGCGTGGCTCCCGATCCTGTACGCGGGCGCGCTCTCGAGCGGTGTGGGCTACACCTTCCAGATCATCGGTCAGAAGGGTATGAACCCCACGGCGGCTTCCCTGATCCTGAGCCTGGAATCGGTGATCTCCGTCCTGGCTGGCTGGCTGCTCTTGCACCAGACGCTGACTGTGCGGGAGTTGTCGGGGTGCGCCCTTGCTTTTGCGGCGATCATCCTCGTGCAGCTGCCCGCAAAAGAGAATTGAAATAATCTTGAAATAAACAGAAAAATCCTCTATACTGTAGTAAGTAAAGGTAACAGTTCAGCCCTACGCTGCAAAGTCCGTGAGAAGGCATCGTGGCTGAGATGCATCAAGCCATGCAAAAATCACAAACTATTAGGGGGACAGGTACATATGGAGAACAAAACTTACAGGAAAGTTTCCATTATCGTGACCATCAATATTTTCATGTTTATGATTCTGACGATCGCATTTTCGATCAACAATGTCATATCCTGCAAAATGATGGAGGAAGAGGTTGTGAGAGTCGCCGGCATCACCATGGAGGAGGCGCGGACACAGATCATGGGGACGGTCAAGACAGTGACGATCGTGAGCCTCACAGTGGGGATCATCGCGCTGATCCTGCTGGCGCTGCTCATGAATTTTCTCGTGGTCAGGCCGCTCAAGAAGACCGTCGCGGAGATAGATCGGATCGCGCGCTATGACCTGACAGAGGGGGACATGGCAAATGTGCGCTCTATGACGGCGAGAAAGGATGAGATCGGGAGCATCAGCAGGAATATTGTCCTGATGTTTGACAACCTGCGCAGTATCGTGCGGCAGATCGAGCAGTCGTCGACCACGGTTTCGGGCAATGCAGCTACACTTGCAGACCAGACAATGCAGTTAAAACGTTCTTCCGATGAGATCAGCACGACGATGAACGATCTCAGCAACGCGGCGATGTCACAGGCGGGGGACACGACGACCAGCGCCAACGAGGTTGCCGTGCTCGACGGACTGATCGTGCGCAACATCGGCGACACCGAGAAGCTCAGGAGCAATGCGGATGAGATGGATCAAGTGAAGAACAACGGTCTTGCAGCGATAAAGGATCTGATCGAGAAGACGGCAAGGAGCCGGGAGAGCATCGCCGTCGTGCGGGAAGCGATGCAGCAGAACAACGAGCAGGCGCAGAAGATCGAGGCGACGAGCCAGAAGATCAACGCCATCGCGGACCAGACAAACCTGCTGTCGCTCAATGCGGCGATCGAGGCGGCGAGGGCAGGGGACGCGGGAAGAGGCTTTGCTGTCGTCGCCGAGGAGATCCGGGGACTTGCGGAGGAGACCAACAGCCTGACGAACGAGATCGGCTCCATCATCCAGGGGCTTCTTGAGAAAACTGCGGATGCGACACAGAATATGGAGAACATGGAAAAGATCTTCGAGGAGCAGGAGCGCAGCGTCGGGGAGACAAAGAAGAATTTTATACAGATCGAGCAGTGCCTTGAGAGCGTGCAGGAGAGCGTCCATACGCTCTATGAGTCCAGCAGCAGCATGACAGGCAGCAAGGAGATCATCGTGGAAATGATCGAAGGGATCTCGGCGGCATCGCAGGAGAATGCGGCAGGGAGCGAGGAGGTGCTGGCGGCGGTGGAGACGCAGGACAGCGTCATCACGGACATCACAGGCATGACGCAGAACCTGTCGTCGGTCGCGGAGGAACTGATGGAGCAGGCGCACAAGTTCAGCCTTTGATAGGGTGGGCATTGATAGATATGCGAAATTTTTTATGAAAGGACGAAACAGGTAGGTATGAAAAAGAACAATCTCTGGCTTAAATATTCACAGGAGGATCGAAAGAGAGCAGACGAAGTCTGCGAGCGTTACAAAAGATGTCTCGATCAGGGTAAGACGGAGCGCGAATGTGTGGCGCTTGTTGTGACGATGTCGGAGGACAGCGGTTATCGGGAATTGTACAGTGTGATCGAAAGAGGAGAGACGATCAAGGCGGGAGATAAACTCTATGCGGTTCAGATGGATAAGAGTGTCGCACTTTTTCAGATCGGCAGGAAACCGATGTCTGAAGGGTTGAACATTCTCGGGGCACACATAGACTCACCTAGAATTGACATTAAGCAGAATCCATTGTATGAGAAGGACGGATTTGCGTATTTTGACACGCACTATTACGGTGGTATCAAGAAATACCAGTGGACTGCGATCCCCATGGCGATCCATGGAGTGATCGCTAAGAAGGACGGCACTGTCGTCAAAGTCAGCATCGGTGAAAAGGATGATGATCCGGTGTTTGTGATCACAGATCTGCTGGTGCATCTGGCAGGGGAACAGATGACAAAGAAAGCGGCAGATGTCGTCACAGGTGACAACCTTGATCTTCTGATCGGAAACCGTCCCATCGAACAGCGTGATGAGCTGGAGAAGGAGGAGAAAGAGGCACTCAGGGCGAATATCATAAGAATTCTTGCGGATACGTATGAGATTGAGGAGCAGGATCTGCTTTCTGCCGAGCTGGAGATTGTTCCCGCGGGAAAGGCGAAGGATCTGGGTTTTGACAGGAGTATGATCCTCGGATATGGACAGGATGACAGAGTGTGTGCTTTTTCATCCGTTTTTGCAATGCTCGACATGGCAGAAGAGATTACGGATACAACTCTTTGCTGCCTGCTTGTCGACAAGGAAGAGATTGGCAGTGTGGGTGCTACCGGTATGGCTTCCCGCTTTTTTGAGAACACAGTCGCGGAACTTGTCGCAGCCATCGAGAAGGATTCCCCGCTTCTGGTGCGCCGTGCGCTGGCAAATTCCAAAATGCTCTCTTCCGATGTGAGTGCCGGCTATGATCCGCTGTACGAAAGTGCATTTGAGAAGAACAACACCGCGTTTCTGGCAAGAGGACTCGCCTTCAACAAATATACCGGCTCGAGGGGAAAGGGAGGGGCGAACGATGCCAATGCGGAGTATATCGCGCAGATCAGGAGGATCATGGACGATGCGGATGTGATGTATCAGTTCTCAGAACTGGGCAAAGTCGATGTGGGCGGCGGCGGAACCATAGCGCACTTCATGGCGGAGTACGGAATGAATGTGATCGACAGCGGTGTGCCCGTGCTGAATATGCATGCGCCGTACGAGGCGGTGAGCAAAGCAGATGTGTACGAGGCGGTGCGTGGTTACACTGCGTTTTTGAGGGCGTAGAGTTTGGAGGGATCGATATGGGATTGCGGGATCCGAGGAAACAGGAAGTGATCTATGGCGTGGTGTACGACATGTCGCCGTCGCCAAACCGAAGGCATGCGCTGGTCGACGGAAATATCTTTGGCAGGCTCAAGAACAGTTTTAGGGACAGCAGGTGCGAGATCTTTATGGAGCAGCTTGACTTTTACTTTCACTACCAGGAGGACAAAAGTGACTACATCATACCGGATATTGCCATAGTCTGCGACTGGGGGAAGGACGAGAAGCGCTATCATGGCACCCCGCGGTTTGTCGTGGAGACGCTGAGCCCGTCGACAGGGCACAGGGACAAAACCGTGAAGAAAGAGATCTACCGGAAGTGCGGCGTGGAGGAGTACTGGCTTGTGGATCCAAACGGGTGCACGCTGGAGATCTATTATTTGAAAAGCGGCAGCTATGTGTTGGAACAGAGTTACATGTACGATGACGACAAGGAGGAGGAGACCTACAATGCAGATACCAGGATCAGCCTGCGCTGTTTTCCCCATGTGGAGATGACGCTGGCGGAGATCTTTGATCTGTAGCATGTCAGTTTATTGGATTGTTGGAGAAAGGAGAGTATCATCATGAAAATAAGTTTGCAGGGTGTCGCGGACAGCAGCGATCGGAAGCAGTGGGAGGAAAAGGGGTATTCCCTGCCGCAGTATGACATCGCGCAGGTGGCAAGGGCGACGAAGGAGAATCCGTTCTGGATCCATTTCGGGGCGGGCAATCTGTTCCGCGCCTTTCATGCGGCGGTCGCACAGAACCTCTTAAATGCCGGAAAGCTGGACAGGGGCATTCTTGTCGCGGAGGGATTTGACTATGAGATCATAGAGAAAATGTATGTGCCGCACGACAACCTCGGCATCGCTGTGACACTGCGGTCGGACGGGACCATTGACAAACAGGTGATCGGGAGTGTCGCGGAGGCGCTGCCGCTGGATTCCGCGGACAGGCTGGCATTTGCGCGGTTAAAAGGGATCTTTGCAAACGATTCCCTGCAGATGGCGACCTTCACGATCACGGAGAAGGGGTATTGCCTGACGGACGCAAAGGGGGCGCTGCTGCCGGACGTGGCGGCAGATTTTGCGGCGGGTCCCGAAAAGCCCGCGAGCTATATGGGCAAGGTCTCGGCTCTGCTGTACGCGAGATACCTTGCGGGGGAAAAGCCCGTTGCCATGGTCAGCACGGACAACTGCTCCCACAACGGGGACAAGCTGTATGCGGCGGTGTCGGCGTTTGCCGGAGCGTGGGCGGAAAACAAGAAGGCGGACGCGGGTTTTGCGGCGTACGTTGATTCGGAGAAAGTCTCATTTCCATGGAGCATGATCGACAAGATCACGCCGAGACCGGATGCGTCCGTGGAGAAGATCCTGCTGGAGGACGGCGTGGAGGGACTCGAACCGGTCATCACTTCCAAAAACACATACATCGCGCCGTTTGTCAACGCGGAGGAGACGGAGTACCTGGTGATCGAGGACGATTTCCCGAACGGGCGCCCCGGTCTGGAGGAGGGCGGGATCCTGTTCACAGACAGGGCTACCGTCGATAAGGTGGAGAAGATGAAGGTGTGCACCTGCCTAAACCCGCTGCATACCTGCCTTGCCATTTTCGGCTGTCTGCTCGGCTATCAAAAGATCTCGGACGAGATGCAGGATCAGGCGCTTGTGCGGCTGGTGGAGCGTGTGGGATATCAGGAGGGGCTTCCTGTGGTCGTGAACCCGGGTGTCCTGGATCCGAAGGAATTTATCGACACGGTGCTGCGGGTGCGCGTCACCAATCCGTTTATGCCGGACACGCCCCAGCGGATCGCCACGGACACCTCACAGAAGCTCGCCATCCGCTTCGGCGAGACGATCAAGGCTTACCAGGCGGACGAAACCCGCAGTGTGGAGGATCTGCAGATGATACCGCTCGTCCTCGCGGGCTGGCTGCGGTATCTGATGGCGGTGGACGACAGCGGGAAGCCGTTTGAGCCAAGTCCCGATCCGCTGCTTGCGACGCTGCTGCCGCAGATGGCAAAGCTGCGGCTGGGCGATACCGACGTGGAGGCAGTCCTGCGGCCGATCATGGAAAACGCCGGCATATTCGGTGTGGATCTGTATGCAGCCGGCATGGCTGACAGGGTGTGCGGCTATTTTAAGGAGCTGAGCGCAGGCGTGGGAGCCGTGCGCAGGGTACTCGAGAAATATTGAGTACTTTTACCCTTTTTCCAGTTTTTTTACCCTTTACAAGCTATCAGAAATCAATATAATGATTAATAAATTCA
>ERZ808054.379-NODE-379-length-45732-cov-12.425649_pt1 | contig 45732 bp, 39 predicted proteins | sample MGYA00380201_ERZ808054 | MGnify/ENA primary metagenome ERZ808054 (study PRJEB31490, sample SAMN06133419) | mouse gut metagenome | isolation source: Z5_2 | host: mice | place: China: Chengdu | collected 2015-05 ...
AATTCAAAGGGGATTGTGGCAAAAGCAGGACGGTATGGCGGTACATACGCATATAAAGATATTGCGTTTGAGTTTGCGAGCTGGGTATCTCCGCAATTCAAATTATACCTTATCAAGGAATTTGAGCGGTTAAAGAAAGAAGAACAGGCTTTACTTGGGTGGAGTGCTAAGAGAGAATTGGCAAAAATTAACTACCGGATACATACAGATGCCATTAAGGTTAATCTTATTCCGTCGGAACTTACGCCGCAGCAGACCTCTATTATTTATGCATCTGAAGCTGATGTGTTGAATATGGCATTATTTGGTATGACAGCTAAACAATGGCGGGATAAGAACCCGGATAAAAAAGGCAATATCAGGGATTATGCGAGCATAAATGAATTGATATGCATGTCAAACATGGAAAACATCAATGCAGTCCTGATTGAAGATGGGCTGAACCAGAAAGAACACTTAATAAAACTTAATAAAATTGCCATACATCAGATGTTAATTTTGGAAGAACAGACCACAAAGATTTTGAAGTGATTTAATTCCCCCGAATTCGGGGGAATTAAAATTACCACAGTTCAAGACTGTCCTCCGCATCCACCCACATCTGCATATTTCCTTCAAGATACAGTCTTGCATACTCAAGCGGTTCATCTATTGCCAAAGCATTTCAATCAGTTTACCAATTCCCGTATATTTTGTGTTATAATGTTTTATGTGATTTTGTTTCCCTCATTTTTTCCTTATCAGGGTTTGTAATGTCCTGTGGGAAGATATAACACAAGGGAAACTTTAAGGGAAAGCTCACCTGCGACAAACTTAGCGTTTTCAAGGGTTAGCGGATATTTTAATAACAAAATATAACAACTAATGTTCCCTTAAAAATCATCAAATCACAATCGGAATTTATCGTGCAGCAGAGTATAATGCAAAATGGAATACAAAAGAGTATGGATGTGATATAATCAAATTAAAAGAAGCGTATACGATTGACAAAACTACAAGTGAGAGAAGGGAGCTGAATATAAATGACTACGGTTAGTAATGAAATGATAGAATTTGCCAAAAAAGAATTTACTTCTATTATTATGCGTCTGGTTAATTCGATAGAAGAAAGCAGAGCAAATCAGATTTCTGATGATATTGTTAAAGTAATCGATTGGAATAATTCAGCTCTGATGCACAAGGGTTTGTCATGGATGGCTAAGAATTATCTGATTCAGCAGAATATGATTTGATTTAGCAATAGCAGTTATAAGGGATTCGGTATAGGATCGAATCCTTTTTATTGTCTGAAAATCAAACTTTAAAACGTCTAAAACGATAAAATAAAAAAGATTGAATATGTATACTAAATGTGTTAAAATTGGTAAAATAATAGCTGGAAGTTATTCCGTGCCAGAATAATAAAATGGTAGAAAGGCTGAAAGGCCCATAAATGAGGAGGTTTTAAGATACATGGAGGATTACAAAAAACAATTTATCGAATTTATGGTAGACAGCCAGGTGCTCAAATTTGGCGATTTTACATTAAAGAGCGGCAGAAAATCTCCTTTTTTCATGAATGCCGGGGCTTATGTGACGGGGGCGCAGCTTCGCAGACTGGGCGAATATTATGCCAGGGCAATCCATGATCATTACGGACTGGACTTCGATGTGCTGTTCGGGCCGGCTTACAAAGGGATTCCCCTTTCCGTTGCGACGACGATGGCGATCAGCGAATTATACGGAAAAGAAATAAGATACTGCTCCAACAGAAAAGAAGTCAAAGATCACGGCGATACGGGCATTCTGCTTGGCAGTAAGTTAAAGGACGGCGACAGGGTTGTTATTATCGAGGATGTTACGACTTCCGGAAAATCCATTGAAGAAACGTTTCCGATCATTAAGGCGCAGGCGGATGTGGAGATAAAGGGACTGATCGTTTCCCTGAACCGGATGGAAAGAGGACTGGAGAGCGAAAAAAGCGCGTTGAAAGAGATTCAGGAGAAATACGGATTTGAAACGAATGCCATCGTTACGATGGAAGAAGTAGTGGAATGTCTGTACAACAAACCCTATCAGGGAACGGTTCTGATCGACGATGCGCTGAAAGCGTCCATCGATGAATATTACGCACAGTATGGCGCAAAATAAAGATATGGAAACAGGAAAAGAGGATGATGCGGATGGAAGAAAAAACATATAGGGTAATGGGAGGCGCCGGAGCAATGAATATTGCGGTCGGAGTTGTCAGTCTGGTAATAGGAGTTACGAGCGGTATTCTTTTGATTATCGGCGGTGCGAAGCTTCTGGCGGGCAGGAATAAAATATTATTCTGAAACATAAATGGGTATTCCGCAGGGGATACCCATTTGCAGATTTGGGGCAAAAGCAGAGGAAAGGCGGTGTCCGGGATGGGGCATAAAAACAGTTATATTTTTACCAACAAGAGTCATACGCAGAAGGGAATTATGGCGACGATACTGGGCATTATATCGCTTGCAACGCTGATTTATACGGTCGTCATGAGCTATCGGGGCTCCGGGGAAGTGCCGATACAGTATGGAGCGGCCGTTCTGCTCGCCATGATTTTTGCGTTGGTCGGAGCCGGGCTTGGCGTTATTTCCAGAACGGAGCGGGATAAATACTACTTTTTTTCTTATCTCGGCATCCTGTTGAATCTGCTCGCGCTCGGCGGGGTGAGCGCAATTTTGTATGCGGGCGCATATGCGGTCTGATATGTGTCTTAATTTAATAACGTGACAATAGTGCCTTCAGCGGGCAGGAGGATATTGTGTATCCCCTTATCCGCTGGGGACAGGAAAAGGAGAACGAAGCGGGATGCAGGAAACGATGACAATGGCGGAAAAAGAAGAAATGGAACGGGAGCGGTTTGCGCTGGCCTGTGACAGGATTGCGCAGATACCTTCCGAAACGGAATGCGGCGTTTACCAGCCTTATTTTAATAAAATGGCGGAATTTGTTCTGCTTATGAAAGAAACGTGGGATTTTGTAGCAGGCGGCGGGCTGCGGAAGGCGCCGCTAGAAGAACTGCAAAAAAGAAACCGGGAAATTTATGCGGATATTCTGCCGGAAAATTACGGAAAAAGCTATGCCAACCCTTCTTACGCGGCGGAATGTTTCGGAAAGCCGATGGGGCAGCTTCTTGCCTTTATATATGCGGAACTGCGCGGTATGATCGCGGCGGCTTATGAACAGTCCGTGTACGGCATGGTTATCCGCATGGAGCTTTTGCTGGAAGTCTACCAGGCTTTTCTCGGTGCGGCAAAAGATGCGGCGGAGAAGCAGGACAAAACGGAAAAACAGGACAAAACAGAGAAACAGGATAAAACGGAAAAACAGGACAAAGCGGAAGCGGCTGACGCGGCCGCGGGCATGCCGTCGGCGGATGAAATCCGGAAGACCGCCTATTGGTATGTGAGCGACTATTATGAGACGGAAAATATGACAAAGGTGGCGGAAATGGTCTGCCCGGAGCGGGACTTTGCGGCCCGCATTGTGACGGAAAGCGACCTTTCGGATCTCCGTTATCTGTATTACTATGGGGAATATGTATCAGAAAATGAAATCAGGACAGCGGCACATCTGAACGAACTGCCCGAAGAGACGATACGGCTGATGGCGGATACTTATACGGAAGGATACCGGATTGGCTTTGAGGTGTGCAATAAAGATATTTCCATCAAGAAAACGGTAAATGTGCGTTATGCGCTCGGCTTCGAACGCATGATACGGGCGGCCTTGATAAATTTCGATCAAATGGGATTGAAACCGACAATCTATCGTTCGGGTTCCAATATTTTCCAGGGGCGGAGCGTGCACAAGAACGGTTATTTCGGCGCAAACCCGAATAAACAGTTCGATTATGACCACAGGGAAGATCTGGCCTTGTTTTTAGACAAACAGCTTGTGGAACGGAGACTGGAATGCCTTCAGAATGCTTTTGAGCATTTTAAAACGGAAGCGGGCGCATTCGGCGGTCCCGCGGTGCTGGAAATTTTCGGGGAACAGCCTTTCGTGCCGCAGAATAAAGAAGCGGCCTGCAAGTTTTGCGAAAAGCAGCAGAAACTTTCGGTAGAATACGCTTCGAAAGCGGGAGCAATGCAGAATCAGTATATTCCGGGCGAAGAGAGGAGTTTTACGATCATTGCTTTTCCGGTGCCGGAAATCGGCGGACAGTATGAAGAGATTTTCGATGAGATCATCCGCATCAATACGCTGGATTACCAGCTGTACCGGGGGATTCAGCAGACGATCATCGACACGCTGGACAAAGGGGATTACGTGCTTGTGAAGGGGATGGGGAAGAACCGCACCAGCCTGAAAGTGAAGCTTCATACGTTACAGGAACCCGATAAAGAGACGAATTTTGAAAACTGTGTTGCGGATGTGAATATCCCGGTCGGCGAGGTCTTTACTTCTCCGCAGCTTGCCGGGACGGAAGGGCTTCTTCATGTAACGCGCGTTTTTCTGAACGATCTGGAGTACAGGGATATTGCCATTCGGTTTCAGGACGGCATGATTGTGGAATACGACTGCGCCAATTTTGACTCCGAACAGGAAAATAAGCGGTATATCAGGGACAATGTGCTTTTCCATCACGATACGCTGCCGCTGGGCGAATTTGCCATCGGAACGAATACGACGGCTTATGTGGCGGCGAGAAAATACGGCATCGAAGATAAGATGCCCATACTGATTGCGGAAAAGACCGGCCCTCATTTTGCGGTAGGCGATACCTGTTATTCCCATGAGGAAGACGTAAAAAGTTATAATTTTGACGGGAAGGAAATCACCGCGAAAGAAAACGAGGTGTCCGCGCTGCGCTGCGAGGATATGGAAAAGGCCTATTTCAACTGCCATACGGATATCACGATTCCTTATGACGAACTGGGAGAACTGTCGGTTGTTACGAAAGACAACGACGTGATACCGATCATTGTGGAGGGCCGGTTCGTGCTGCCGGGAACGGAGGCGCTGAACGAAGCGTTTTCAATATAAGCGTTTACAGGCGTTTTAATTATAAGAAGATTCATATTGCGATTTGCAATGAAATCTAGTAGAATATAGAAAGGAATATATTTTTTCCACACAAGATATAGTAGGGTATGGACGACCAGAATGGAGGATAAAGATGGCACAGGTAGGGATTGTTATGGGCAGCGATTCGGATATGCCCGTCATGGCAAAAGCGGCGGATATTCTGGAAGAACTCGGTATTTCATATGAAATGACGATTATTTCCGCGCACAGGGAACCGGATGTTTTTTTTGAGTATGCGAAGAGCGCGGAGAGCAGAGGCTTTAAAGTGATCATAGCGGGAGCGGGCAAGGCGGCTCATCTGCCGGGTATGTGTGCCGCGATTTTTCCGATGCCGGTCATCGGCATTCCGATGAAAACCTCCGATCTCGGCGGTGTGGATTCCCTTTACTCCATCGTGCAGATGCCTTCCGGCATTCCGGTAGCGACCGTAGCGATAAACGGCGGACAGAATGCAGGCATTCTGGCGGCAAAAATTCTGGCGGTGTCCGATGCGGAGCTGCTGCAGCGTCTGAAGGATTATTCTCAGACATTAAAGGAGAGCGTCCAGAAGAAGGATGCGCGTTTAAAAGAAGTCGGCTATCAGAATTATTAAGCCGGACGGAACATTATAAGAAAACAGGCATATATACGGAGGCAGATTTATGGATTATAAGACCGCTGGCGTCGATATCGAAGCCGGATACAAATCAGTGGAACTGATGAAAAAATATGTACAGGGAACCGCAAGACCGGAAGTTTTAGGCGGACTCGGAGGTTTTTCCGGGGCTTTTTCCCTTGCAAAGATGAAAGATATGGAAAAACCGACACTTGTGTCAGGGACGGACGGCGTCGGAACCAAGCTGAAACTGGCTTTTCTGCTGGATAGGCATGATACCGTCGGCATCGACTGCGTTGCAATGTGCGTAAACGATATTGCATGTGCGGGCGGGGAACCGTTGTTTTTCCTGGATTATATTGCCTGCGGCAAGAATTATCCCGAGAAGATCGCGCAGATCGTGAAGGGCGTTTCCGACGGCTGTATTCAGGCGGGAGCGGCGTTAATCGGCGGGGAAACGGCGGAAATGCCGGGCTTTTATCCGGAAGATGAATATGACCTGGCCGGTTTTGCGGTCGGCATCGTGGATGAAAAAGATCTGATCAGCGGAGAGCATATCAAACCGGGAGACGTGCTGATCGGCATCGCCTCTTCCGGCGTGCACAGCAACGGTTTTTCCCTTGTCAGAAAAGTATTTGAGATGACGAAGGAAAGTCTGGATACATATTATGATGAACTCGGAAGCACGCTCGGGGAAGCGCTGCTTGCGTCTACCAAAATTTATGTGAAAGCGCTGAAAGCGGTTCGGGAAGCAGGCGTTACGGTGAAAGGATGCAGTCATATCACCGGCGGCGGGTTCTATGAAAACGTACCGCGGATGCTGCCGGAAGGCGTGAACGCGCAGATTCGGAAAGACAGTTATCCGGTGCTTCCGATTTTTAAATTACTGCAGCGGACCGGCAATCTGGAAGAAAAAATGATGTATAATACATATAACATGGGACTTGGCATGGTACTGGCCGTGGAAAGCGAAGATGCGGACAAAGTCATGGAAGCGGTCAGGTCGGCCGGAGAGACGCCGTACCGCATTGGTGAAATCGTATCCGGAGAAAAGGGCGTTACGCTTCTTTAGACGGAAACGGCGGCGGAATGCGGAAAGGACATGGTTGCGAAGATGCTTAGAGTACTCGTATGTGTGTCGGGCGGCGGCACCAATTTACAGGCTGTGATTGACGGAATTGCGCGAAAAGAGATCAGAAATGCGCAGATTGTCCGGGTGATCAGCAATAACCGGAACGCGTATGCGCTGGAACGGGCAAGAGCCGCGAATATTGACGCGCTCTGCGTATCCCCCAGAGATTATGCGGACAGGGAACGGTTCCATGCGGCATTTCTGAGCGCAGTAGAAGAAAAAGAACCGGATTTAATCGTGCTTTCGGGATTTCTGGTGGTGCTTCCCGAAGAGATGATTCAAAAATACAGGAACCGGATTATCAACATTCACCCGTCCCTGATTCCTTCTTTTTGCGGAAAAGGGTATTACGGGCTGACCGTTCATGAGAAGGCGCTGGAGCGCGGCGTGAAAGTGACCGGCGCAACGGTGCATTTCGTCGATGAGGGAACGGACACGGGGCCGATTATCTTACAGAAACCGGTCATGGTGGAAGAAAACGATACGCCGGAGATTCTGCAGAAGAGAGTAATGGAACAGGCGGAATGGAAAATACTGCCCCAGGCGGTCGATCTGATCGCGAACGGAAAGGTGACAATAGAAAACGGAAAGGTGAGACTTTGCAGATGAAAGTACTGATTGTAGGCGGAGGCGGCCGCGAACACGCCATTGCGGCGAGCGTTGCAAGGAGTAAAAGGGCGGATAAGATTTATTGTGCGCCGGGAAATGCCGGCATCGGACAGATCGCGGAATGCGTGCCGATCGGTGCGATGGAATTTGATAAGATTGCGGCGTTTGCGAAAGAAAAGGAAATTGATCTGACGATTGTCGGCATGGACGATCCGCTTGTCGGCGGACTCGTCGACGAGCTGGAAGCGGCCGGGCTTCGGGTTTTCGGTCCGCGGAAAAATGCGGCGGTCCTGGAAGGAAGCAAGGCTTTTTCCAAAGATCTGATGAAAAAATATAACATTCCGACGGCGGACTATGAGACATTTGACGACCCGCAGGAGGCGCTCGATTATCTGAAAACGGCGAAACTGCCGGTTGTGCTCAAAGCAGACGGCCTGGCGCTCGGAAAAGGCGTTCTGATCTGCAATACGCCGGAAGAGGCACGGGAAGGCGTCAAAACGATCATGGAAGATAAGAAGTTCGGGACGGCCGGCAACCGGATGGTAATCGAGGAGTTTATGACGGGAAGAGAAGTTTCGGTGCTGTCTTTTGTGGACGGTAAGACGATTCGGATTATGGCGTCGGCGCAGGATCACAAGCGGGCGCTGGACGGCAACCAGGGGCTTAATACGGGCGGTATGGGAACTTTTTCACCCAGTCCTTTTTATACAGCTGAGGTGGATGCGTTCTGTAAAGAACATATTTATCAGGCGACGGTAGATGCGATGGCCGCGGAAGGAAGGCCCTTTCAGGGAATCATTTTCTTCGGGCTGATGCTGACGGAGAACGGGCCGCGGGTGCTGGAATACAATGCCCGTTTCGGTGATCCGGAAGCTCAGGTGGTGCTGCCCCGGATGCAGAACGACATTCTGGATGTGATAGACGCCTGCATCGACGGCACGTTAGATCAGGTGGAACTCCATTTTGACGACAATGCGGCGGTATGCGTGATTCTGGCTTCAGACGGGTATCCGCTTTCCTATGAAAAGGGATTTCCGGTGCGGGGGCTGGAGCGGTTTGACAATAAGGAAGGGTATTACTGTTTCCATGCGGGTACGAAGCTGACGGAGGAAGGAATCGTTACAAACGGCGGCAGAGTGCTCGGCGTGACCGCACTCGGCGCTACTTTGCAGGAGGCGAGAGCCAATGCGTATGCGGCGGCGGAATGGGTCGATTTTGATAACAAATATATGAGAAGGGATATTGGGAAAGCAATTGATGAGGCCTGAGCCTGATCTTTGTATATAGCGGACTGTGGGAAAGATATAAGGATAAAAGGGGGAAGTATCAATGAGCCAGTTGAAAGATTTTCAGGATTTGGATGTGTATAACAAGCCGGAGGAATGTCCGGAATGCGGCGGAGCCATGAAGTTTAAGGGGTGCGGGGAGTACCGCTGTGAAAATTGCCGGTATGTGGCGTATGATGATTACGGAAAAGTGCGTAATTATGTGGAGACGCATGCGGGCGTGACGGCGGCCCAGGTAGCGGAAGCGACCGGCGTCAAACAGAAAACAATCCGGCAGATGTTAAAAGAGTCGCGGCTGGAAATCGCGGAGGGCTCCAATTCTTTTATGAAATGTGAGATGTGCGGAGCAAGCATCCGGGCCGGGAGGGTATGCAGTAAGTGCGAACCCGCTTATAATAAGGCAATGGCCGAGAAAGCAACTTCGAGAAATGCGAAGATGATGGCGGGCTTCGGCATGGAACAACGGCAGGGCGAAGAAGGCGCAAAACGTTTCGAACGGGGAAAATAGAAAAAGGAAACACAAAAGAAAGATACGAGGTATCAGAATGGGAAAAAAGTGGAAACATAGTAAGAGCAGCATGATAAGAGGCGTACTGGTAACGGTCTGCGCGGTTCTTTTCTTTCTGGGCGGCCGGTTTGAGAGCCGGGCGGCGGGAACCGGAAAGATCAAGGTCGGTTCGGCGATTATCAGACAGTCGGCCGATACGAACAGCGCGCCGGTTGCGACTTCGTCGCAGGGAACTGTGGTGACGATTAACAGCGAAGTAACGGACGCCTCAGGAAGCGTATGGTATGAAATTCAGGTAGATGCCAATACAATCGGTTATGTGCGCTCCGACCTGGTTGAGAAAGAAGGCGGTTCTGATACCGGCGCTGCGGAAGCGGCGCAGAATAATGCGGGCTTTGCACCGGGGGCGGAAATCGGCCCGGAAGAAACGATGGAAGCTCAGTATGCGACGATTAAGGTACGCGCCGCCAAAATCCGGACGGCGGCGTCCACAAGCAAAGGCATTGTGGACTCTATCCCGGAAGGACATCAGGTTGTCATCAGCGGAAAGACAAACGGCAGCGACAAACCCTGGTATTATATTACGTTTACGGGAATGGACGGAACGGAAAAATCCGGTTATGTACGTTCCGATCTGGTGACGCTCGGCGATATGGTTCCGGTACAGGCGCCGGAAGAGCAGCCGCCGGAAGAGGCGCCGCCGGAAGAAATACAGCCGGAACCGGAACAGGAAGTGAACAACGATTATGAGCTCATTTATGAACCAAATGAGGAAGGCAATTACGAGTGGTACCTTTATGACAGAACGGGAGCGGAAACCAACAAGCAGAGCGTCAAAGAAGTGCTGGATGCGGTTCACGGGCTGGAAGTCAACCAGTCTATTGATGCCAAAACAGTTGCGAAACAGCGCATTGTGCTGATTGTGCTGATCGGCGTGATCGTTCTGCTTGCGGTTGTCATTACGATTATGGTCTTTAAACTGCGGGACGCTTCTTATGAAGACGACGATGATGATGAAGATGACGAAGATGACGAGGAAGAAGACAGAAGAAGAGAAGCGGCGAGACGCAGACGCGCGGAGCGGGAGGAACAGCCGGCAGCAAGAAGAAGGCCGCCGGAACAGGCAAGAGGCGCCGGCGCAAGACGTCCGGAAGAATCAGGAAGAAATCCCGAGGCTAGAAGAAGCCAGGGTGCAGGACGCCCGGCGGACGGCAGACGTCCTTCCGACGCAAGAAGAATGCCGGAACGGAGCAGACAGATGCCCGATCGGGAAGTCAGATATGAAGAGGATGCCCCTCCGGTAAGAACAGGCACGAAACGGAAAGCCAGAAATTTTATGATGGACGACGATGAATTTGAATTTGAGTTTCTGAATATGAAAGATAAAGACAGGGACGTATAAAGTTTCAAGGAGTTTGTGCTGACTGTGCCGGCATGAAGAAAAGCGCGGGCGCTGTGTTGAAATGGGGGCGCATATGGTTATTGAAATAGATTTTAACAGCGATGAGGCTTTGTATTTGCAGCTCAGAAACCAGATCGTGCTCGGAATCGCGACTTCCAGATTCAGGGAAGGAGATGCGCTTCCGTCGGTGCGGCAGCTTGCGGAGAACATCGGCATCAATATGCACACTGTCAACAAGGCATATTCCGTGCTGAGACAGGAAGGGTTCGTTAAAGTGGACAGAAGACGGGGAGCCGTTATCGCGATCGACATCGACAAGCTACAGGCTCTGGAGGAGATGAGAAGCGCTTTGCAGGTCATTCTTGCGGAAGCCTGCTGCAAAAATATTTCAAGGGAAGAAATGCATTCTCTAATCGATGAAATATATGAGGAGTATGGAGGAATATAAATCATGCGGCCACAATTTACGGACAAGGCTAAAATGGCATTGACGCTGGCTGAACGTGCGGCCAGAAATCTGAAACAGAGTTATGTGGGAACGGAACATATATTATTTGGCCTGCTTCGCGAAAATACCGGGGTCGCAGCCACAGTGCTTATGGAGAACGGCGTGGAACTGCAGCAGTTAAAGGAACTGATCAGGGACTTGATTGCGCCGGAAAGCACGGTTATGCTGGCGGAAAGAGACGGTTATTCTCCCAGGGCGGAAAAGGTGCTGGAGGAGGCCCATCGGCAGGCGGAGCGTTTTCACAGCGATAAAACAGGAACGGAGCATATTCTGCTGGCCGTGCTCAAAGAAGGAGAAAACGTGGCGGTCAGACTGCTTAACACCATGGGGGTTTCCATTCAGAAATTATATGTGGAAGTCCTGACGGCGATGGGCGAGGATAAATCTCTGTATAAGGAAGATCTGGGAAAGAAACAGAATAAAAAGAAAAACGCGGTCTCGACGCTGGAGCAGTACAGCAGAGACCTGACAGCGCTGGCCAGAGAGGGAAAACTGGATCCTGTCATCGGCAGGGAAGAGGAAATCCGGCGGGTGATTCAGATCCTGAGCAGGAGAACGAAAAACAATCCCTGCCTGATCGGTGAACCGGGTGTCGGCAAGACGGCCGTTATAGAAGGGCTGGCGATGCGCATCATGACGGGCGACGTGCCCTTTACCGTGCAGGACAAACGGGTTATGACGCTGGATTTATCAGGCATGGTGGCCGGAAGCAAATACCGCGGTGAATTTGAAGAGCGGATTAAGAAAGTCATCAAAGAAGTGATTGAGGACGGCAATATCATTCTTTTTCTGGACGAAATGCACACGATTATCGGGGCCGGCGGAGCGGAAGGCGCAATCGACGCGTCGAATATTTTAAAACCTTCTCTGGCCAGAGGGGAAATCCAGCTGATCGGTGCGACAACGATCGCCGAATACCGGAAATATATCGAAAGAGACGCGGCGCTTGAGCGGAGGTTCCAGCCTGTGACGGTGGAAGAACCTACGACGGAGGAAGCGGAAACGATTCTAAAAGGAATTGCCCATAAATATGAAGAACACCACAGAGTGACCATTACGCCCGAAGCGGTTACGGCGGCGGTTACGCTGTCCGCACGTTATATCAATGACAGAAATCTGCCGGATAAGGCGATCGATATCATTGATGAAGCGGCGGCCGCGGTGCGGTTAAACAGCAGCAAACAGCCGGATAAGCTTAAAGAGCTGGCGGAAGAGATACAGAAAACGGATTTACAGATCGAACGTTCCATTCGGATGGAAGCCTTTACCCAGGCCGGCGAGCTGAAAAAGAAACAGGACGGCCTGATCAAAAAATATGAACGTGCGTTAAAACGCATGGAAAAAGACGACGAAAAGAAAGATTATGTCATCGGCGAAAACGAGATTGCGGAAGTCGTTTCGCTCTGGACCAAAATTCCGCTCCAGAAACTTGCGGAAAAAGAGTCGGAGCGCCTTTTAAAACTGGAATCCGTTCTCCATGAACGCGTGATTGGTCAGGAAGAAGCGGTGAAAGCCGTTTCCAGAGCCATGCGCAGGGGACGCGTCGGTCTGCAGGATCCGAACAGGCCGATCGGTTCTTTCCTGTTTCTAGGCCCCACCGGTGTCGGCAAGACGGAGCTCAGCAAGGCGCTGGCGGAAGCGATGTTTGGTTCGGAGAATGCGCTGATCCGCGTTGATATGTCGGAATATATGGAAGGACATTCCGTTTCCAAGATGATCGGTTCCCCGCCGGGATATGTGGGGTTTGAAGAGGGCGGCCAGCTCAGTGAGAAGATCAGGCGTAATCCTTATTCCGTCGTGCTTTTTGACGAGATAGAAAAGGCCCATCCCGATGTTTTCAATATTTTGCTTCAGGTGCTCGACGACGGGCATATTACGGATTCCAAAGGACGGAAGGTGAGTTTCAAAAATACGATTCTGATTATGACGTCCAATGCCGGCGCGCAGAGAATCATGGAACCGAAAAACCTCGGGTTTTCTTCCGGGGATTCGGAGAAGATGAATTATGACAAGATGAAAGAAAATGTGATGGAGGAGGTCAAACGGCTTTTTAAGCCGGAATTTATCAACCGAATCGATGAAATCATGGTATTCCATCCGTTGAACCGCGATCATATGAAGCAGGTCGTGACGATGCTGTCGAAGAATCTGACGAACAGATGCAGAAAGCAGATGGATATCGAATTGACGGTGTCTCCCGCATTGAAAGAATATATCGTGGAGAAATATACGGACGCAAAGATGGGTGCAAGGCCGATGAAACGTGCAATCCAGACGGAAATTGAAGATACGCTGGCGGAGGAAATCCTTTCCGGCAACGTAAAAGGCGGAGACCGGGTATCCGCTGTTCTGAAAAATAAAAAAGTAGTTTTTAAAGTACGCGAACAGGTTGAAAATTAATTTTTCAACCGCGGATTTGTGCCTTTCGGACACAAATATTGCGGGCAGAGAAAAGGCATATAAACATAAAGAGAAAGAACGCAGGAGGAAATAACAATGGCTGTTATTGAAGAGTTAATTCGGGTGGAAAAAGATAATGCGATCAGTTTTGGCAACCACAAACTGGACGCGAAGGCAAAGGTGGAGAATTTTGAACATGCGGGCGATCTGTGGAAGGTGAAGACTTATAAAAGCATTACCAAGCTCGAGAAAAACGGTCTGTTCGCCTATGAATCCGTGCCGGGCACAAGCGTCAGCCATTTTGTGGAAAAGGAGAACGGCGTCAGCTTTCTAGTGGAGGGCGACGAAGACGCCCAGATCACGGTCGGGCTGGAGGATGAAACGGAATACGATGTTTTGATTAACGGTGAAGAGATCGGCAGAATGAAAACAAATCTGGGTGGAAAACTGAACCTCAGCGTGGAACTTGCGGGCAGCGGAGAGGTCAGCGTTACGATTACCAGGTAAGCGGTTTTATGGCAAAAGCGAAGACAACGACGGTATTTTATTGTCAAAGCTGCGGGTATGAATCCTCGAAATGGATGGGACAATGTCCCGGCTGTAAAGAATGGAATACCTTCGTGGAAGAGAAAATGAAAGCGAAAACGGCCGGTTCCGGCATGGCGGGGCGCACAGCGCGGGAGGAGGGAAAGCCTTCCAGACTTTCTGAAATCACGCTGCAGGATGAGGAAAGAATGTCAACGCACATGCAGGAACTGGACAGAGTTTTGGGAGGCGGCATTGTGCCGGGCTCCCTTATTCTCGTGGGCGGAGATCCGGGCATCGGCAAGTCCACGATTCTTTTGCAGGTGTGCCGGCACATGGCGCTGGATGGCCGGAAAGTGCTGTATATATCCGGGGAGGAATCGCTCAAACAGATCAAACTGCGGGCGACCCGTATCGGAGAATTCGGCGAAAATCTTTTTCTGCTGTGCGAGACGAATCTGGCGGTGATCGAGGAGACCATCCGTCGTCTCATGCCGGATATTACGATCATAGATTCCATCCAGACGATGTATCAGGAGGAAGTGTCTTCGGCGCCCGGAAGCGTATCTCAGGTCAGAGAGGCGACGAACGTCTTTTTACAGCTTGCAAAAGGCATGGGGACTTCGATTTTTATCGTCGGCCATGTGACGAAAGAAGGAACGGTAGCGGGCCCCCGCGTGCTGGAACATATGGTGGATACGGTGCTTTATTTCGAAGGAGACAGGCATGCTTCCTATCGGATTCTGCGCGGCGTCAAGAACCGGTTTGGCTCTACAAACGAGATCGGCGTTTTTGAGATGCAGGAAAAGGGGCTTGTGGAAGTGTCGAATCCTTCGGAATTTATGCTGGAAGGAAAACCGGAAGGGGCCAGCGGTTCCGTCGTATCCTGCTCGATGGAAGGGACGAGGCCGATTTTATTTGAGATTCAGGCCCTTGTCTGCCGTACCAATTTCGGATTTCCGAGAAGGCAGGCGAACGGGACCGATTTTAACCGGGTAAATCTTCTGATGGCGGTGCTGGAAAAAAGAGTGGGTCTGCAAATGTCTGACTGCGACGCTTATGTGAATCTGGCGGGCGGTATGAAAATTGCGGAACCGGCCATCGACCTGGGCATAGCGATGGCGGTTGCTTCCAGCTTCAAAAACCGGCCGATCGACGATAAACTTGCGGCTTTTGGCGAAATCGGTTTGAGCGGCGAGGTGCGCGGCATCAGCATGATCGGGCAGCGTATCCAGGAAGCGGCGCGTATGGGATACACATCCTGTATGATTCCCAAAGTCTGCGAAAGACAGTTGAAGAACAGAGGCGATGTGAAAATTATCGGTGTTTCTTCGGTACAGGACGCCATTGACTATATTGGATAAATATGACAAAAATATGATAAATTTTAACAATGTGTGAACAAGAGCCTGTTTCATATGTTCAAATTGTTTTGGGTATGATAAAATAGATTGTTCTATTGATAATTCGGAAATCCGAATGCAGAATTAAAAGGAGCATTTATGAATGGTCGAAAGAAATGGAAATTTGGCGTCCCGCTTTTAATACTGGAATTTCTGGTTCTTGTGACAGCAGTCGGAATACTGTATGTCATTACGACGACGACAAATGAGATTGAGCGGACGGACATCGATGAGGATAATATTATCATCAATGAAGAAGTCGCTGAGACAAAAACGAAAAATAAGGAAGAGGGCAAAAAGGAAGAAGCGGTAGAAGCCAAAAAAGGATACCGCAATATTGCTCTGTTCGGTGTGGATGCACGGGATAACGAGCTTGGAAGGGGAACGAGAAGCGACACGATCATTATCGCGAGCATCAATCAGGATACCCACGAGGTAAAACTTGTTTCCGTATACAGAGATACTTATCTGAACCTGGGCAATGACAGCTATAATAAATGCAACGGCGCCTATGCAAAGGGCGGCCCGGAACAGGCGATCACCATGCTGAATATCAATCTCGATCTGGATATTACGGATTATGTGACGGTCGGATTCAGCGGGCTGATCGATGCGATCGACTGCCTCGGCGGTATCGATATGGAGATTACGGAATCCGAAATCAACCATTTGAATAATTACCAGCTCTGCATGGCGGAAGAAATGGGCGTCGATTATACGCCGGTGACGAAGCCCGGACTGCAGACATTAAACGGAATGCAGGCGACGGCCTACTGCCGCATAAGATATACAAAGGGCGATGATTTCCGGCGGGCGGAAAGACAGAGGGATGTTCTCGGAGCGATGATGCTCAAAGCAAAAGACGCGCCTCTTACGACGCTGCGGGATGTGGTGACGGCAGTACTGCCGAATGTCAATACATCCTTAAATGTCAATGAAGTGATCAGCGTGCTCGGAACGCTGGCGGAGTATAACGTGGTGGCTTCCGAAGGATTTCCTTTCGAGAGCGAACGCACCAATGCGACGATAGGCAGCAAAGGCGACTGCATCATACCGATGACGCTGGAAGAAAACGTCGTTATGCTTCATGAACTGTTATTTGAAGAAAAAAATTATACCCCGTCCAGACAGGTGAACATCATGAGCGGAGAGATCACACAGCAGACGGAGGAGTATATTCCATAAAATTCCGGGGAAGACGATAGGGGAGGCAGCAGGGAACAATGAAAAAATTACTGGTGTTTTTAAAAGATTATAAAAAAGAGACGGTGCTGGCGCCGCTCTTTAAAATGCTGGAGGCCGGTTTTGAGCTGTTTGTACCGCTCGTCATGGCGGCGGTTATCGACCGGGGTATCGCGCAGGCGGATATTCATTATGTGCTGAAAATGGGAGGCGTGCTTGTAATGCTCGGCCTGATCGGCCTGACCTGTTCCATTACGGCGCAGTATTTCGCGGCAAAGGCGGCGGTCGGATTTTCCGCCAAACTGAAACATTCACTGTTTGCGCATATCCAGGAACTTTCTTTTTCTGAAATGGATACTCTCGGCACATCTACGATGATCACGCGTATGACTTCCGACGCCAACCAGGTGCAGAACGGCGTCAATATGGTGCTCCGCCTGTTTCTGCGTTCGCCTTTTATTGTATTCGGGGCAATGGCGATGGCTTTTACCATCGATGTGAAGGCGGCCCTGATCTTCGTTGTAACGATTCCCTTACTTTCCATTGTCGTATTCGGCATCATGATGATTACGATGCCTCTTTATAAAAAAGTGCAGGCAGGACTCGATAAAGTGCTTGGCAAAACGCGGGAGAACCTGACCGGTGTCCGTGTTATCCGTGCTTTTCATAAAGAAGAACAGGAAACGGCAGAATTTGAACAACGCAACAGCGCATTGACCCATATGCAGCTTTTCGTCGGAAAGATATCCGCATTGACTAATCCGGTCACATACATAATTGTCAATGTGGCGACCATCGTTCTCATCTATACGGGCGCCGTGCGTGTCGATAACGGATATATCACGCAGGGAGAAGTGGTTGCCTTAGTCAATTATATGTCGCAGATTCTGATCGAACTTGTGAAACTGGCAAATCTGATCATTACAATCACGAAGGCGCTGGCCTGCGCAAACCGCATTCAGAGCGTGTTTGAACTGCAGTCCGGCATGACATGGAAAGAGCCGGGCAGCGCGCAGGATGGGGCGGTAAGGGATGTGCCCTACGCCGTAGAATTTGACCAGGTTGGTCTGACCTATCAGGGGGCCGGGGCGGAATCCCTGAGCGATATTGATTTTAAGGTAAAAAAAGGCCAGACGATCGGTGTTATCGGCGGCACGGGTTCCGGGAAATCTTCGCTTGTGCATCTGATTCCCCGTTTTTATGATGTGAGCCGCGGAAGCGTGAAAATAGACGGGAAGAATGTAAAGGATTACGAAATGGCGGAACTGCGGGATAAGATCGGCATGGTCATGCAGAAAGCGGTTCTTTTTCAGGGAACGATCAGAGAAAATTTAAGCTGGGGAAAACCGGACGCGACGACGGATGAAATGAACCGGGCGCTGGAAATCTCCCAGGCGAAAGAATTTGTCGATACGAAGCCTAAGGGACTGGAAGAGCCGATTGCCCAGGGGGGCAAAAATCTGTCGGGCGGGCAGAGGCAGAGACTGACGATCGCAAGAGCGGTAGTCAGAGAGCCGGAAATTCTGATTCTCGACGACAGCGCTTCCGCACTGGATTATGCGACCGATGCAAAACTGCGCAGGGCAATCCGGGAAATGGGAGAGAAAACGACGGTTTTCATCGTCTCTCAGAGAACTTCTTCGATTCAGCATGCGGACCAGATCATTGTGCTGGAGGATGGCCGGATGGCCGGAATCGGGACGCACGAAGAACTGCTGCAAAGCTGTGAGGTTTATCAGGAAATACATTATTCCCAGATGTGAGAAGAACCGCGGAAGGGCCTTTGCGGGAGGAGAAACCGCGGGAAAGGCTTTCTCATAAGAAGAATGCCGGAGCGGGATTCTTTCGGAATAATGGATAAATATATCGAGATGAAATAAAAGGGGACGGGTAAAATGAAGAAAAAGGGAGCGAAACAGGCGGATACTTTAAAAAAAGTACTGCGTTATATAAAAAAATACTGGATTTATCTGGCGCTGTCGATCGCGGCGGCGGCAGTAACGGTGGCGCTTACGCTGTATCTGCCGATTCTGACGGGAAATGCAATCGATCTGATTATCCAAAAGGGACTGGTCGATTTTCCGGGTATTTTCGCGATTTTGAAAAAAATGGCGGTTGTTATTTTAATCACGGCATTCGCTCAGTGGCTGATGAATGTCTGCAACAATAAGATGGCCTACCGTATCGTACAGGATGTCCGGGATGAGGCTTTTCGTAAAATCGAAATTTTACCGTTAAAATATATCGACGGGCATTCTTACGGAGAGATCGTAAGCCGCGTCATTGCGGATGTGGATCAGTTTGCGGACGGCCTTTTGATGGGATTTACCCAGTTTTTTACCGGCGTTATTACGATTGTCGGAACGCTCGGCTTCATGCTCAGTATCAACATCGGAATAACCGGCGTGGTCGTCCTGATTACCCCGCTTTCCTTTCTGGTGGCGGCCTTCATTGCGAAAAAGACGTTTACGATGTTTAAACTGCAGTCCGAGACGAGAGGAGAGCAGACGGCGCTGATCGACGAAATGGTGGGGAATCAGAAGATTGTGCAGGCTTTTTCCCATGAAGACGAGGCGCTTGATAAATTTGACGAAATCAACGACAGGCTTCAGAAAGCTTCTCTCAAGGCGATCTTTTTTTCCTCGATCACCAATCCGGCAACGCGGTTTGTCAACAATCTGGTGTATGCGGGCGTGGCGATCAGCGGAGCGGTTTTTGCGATCCGGGGCGGCATCAGCGTCGGACAGCTGTCCTGCTTTTTAAGCTATGCGAACCAGTATACGAAGCCTTTTAATGAAATATCCGGCGTGGTAACGGAGCTGCAGAATGCGCTGGCCTGCGCCTCCAGGATTTTTGAGCTGATCGAGGAACAGCCCCAGATACCGGAAGCGGAAAATGCCGCGGTGTTGCGGCAGGTGGACGGCTCGGTTAAACTGGATAATGTTTCTTTTTCCTATGTACCGGATAAAAAGCTGATTCAGAACTTTAACCTTTCGGTAAAACCTGGACAGAGAATTGCGATCGTAGGACCTACCGGATGTGGAAAAACGACTGTTATTAATCTGCTGATGCGCTTCTATGATGTGGATGCGGGCGCGATCTGTGTGAGCGGCCATGATATCAGGGCGGTGACAAGAAAGAGCCTGCGGGGAAGCTACGGCATGGTATTGCAGGAGACCTGGCTGAAGACGGGGACGATACGGGAAAATATCATTATGGGAAAACCCGATGCAACGGAGGAAGAAGTCATTGCGGCGGCGAAGGCTTCCCATGCGCACAGTTTTATCAAACGTCTTCCAAACGCTTATGATACGGTGATTACGGAAGACGGAGGCAATCTTTCCCAGGGACAAAAACAGCTGTTATGTATTGCAAGGGTTATGCTCTGCCTGCCTCCCATGCTGATTCTGGATGAGGCGACGTCCTCTATCGACACGAGAACGGAAATTAAGATTCAGAAGGCTTTCGCTACTATGATGAAGGGAAGAACCAGTTTCATCGTTGCGCACAGGCTTTCGACGATACGCGAAGCGGACGTGATTCTTGTCATGAAAGACGGAAATATTATCGAACAGGGAAATCACGAATCGCTGCTTGCCATGAAAGGCTTTTATGCCGATCTTTACCAGAGCCAGTTTGTTAAGGCGTAGCGGTCAGCCGATCGTTTGGTATCGGATTTCATAAAAAAGAGCTGCTGCAAAATCAATCGAACCCGATGATTGTGCAACAGCTCTTTTATTCTATTAGGAAATTGCCGCAGCAGAAACCATTTCAGGGGAGAATGCGAAGCATTCTTGTAATCGCCGCTGCCGAGCGGCGATTTTTTATTAGGAAATTGCCGCAGCCGTGGAAATTATTTGGCCGGTTCCGCCTCCAGATCTTCATAATAGGAAGCGTCTTCGTTGTAATCCATAAATTCCGAGTGGATATCGGAAATCAGGCCGTCTTCCCATGTGAAGATCATGTAATGGTAGACTACTTTATGCTTCTGCAGATATTCTTCCGAGCTGAGAAGCGACAGCAGCTGTGTCCGCTCGATCTCGTTTTCCGTACAGATCTGCTCGATTGAAGCCGGAAGCCCGTCGATGAAAAAGGTAGGAAGAATCGTCCGGATAGATTCCGTAAACGGGATTTCTTTCGGCTCCAGCGCTTCAAACGGCCCGTATTCTATGGAAGTCGCTATCTCATAGCTTCCATATGCGGCCAGAAATTCTTCCGGGGTGCCGCCGATGCCGATCCCCTTGCTGGTAGTATGACTGCTTTGATTCAATTCATAATCCGACGCTTCCAAGAGCAGCGTCTCTTTGCCGCAGGCGGTCAGAAGAAAAGCCAAAAACAACACGATAAGAATGGATTTATTCGGTTTCATGAGTGTGCAGTTCCTTTTCATTCGTTATGATTAATTGCCAGAAATCCCTGAAAATCATGCGCATATGCGCTGTTTTCAGGGATTCTTTATACAGGGGCAGTAGGAATCGAACCCACATCGATGGTTTTGGAGACCACTGTTCTACCTTTGAACTATGCCCCTATCCGTATTTGGGTGAAAAGATTTTCTTCAATCACCGAGTTGTATTATAGCATAGAAGTGGATACTTTCGCAAGCCTTTTTTTTCAATCGGCAATTTGATACTATAATAACGGGCAGACCGAACAGGAACCCGCTCGGTGAAATCGGGCGGGAAAGGCGGTTTTGTGTCTGCGGTCCGAAGTTCGCAAACTGAGAGAAAGGCATGGTTATTAATATGAGAAAGAAACGGTTGGGAAAATGCGGCGCTGCTGCTGCGGTATTGTGCCTGCTTGCAGGTTTATCCGGGTGCGGAAATACGGGCGGTGCGGAATCCGGAAACGCCATGGCGGAACCGGAAAACGTAACGGCGGAGACGGGAAACGGCATGACGGAAGCGGAAAATGTGACGGCAGAGACGGGAAATGAGACGACAGGACAGGAAAATGCCGCGGCGGGGCAGGAAAAGGAGACCGAAGGGCCCGCGCCCGAAGCGGAATGGCCCGTGGACAGAATTGTGTATGAGCTGCCGGCGGAAGCGGAGGAGGCAGGAGTTTATGTGGAGCCGATCGAAGGACTGCCCGAAGATTTTATCCGCGGTGTGGACATTTCCAGCGTCATTGCACAGGAAAAAAGCGGCGTCGTTTATTATAACGAGGCGGGAGAAGAGCAGGATCTTTTTGAGACATTGGCGCAGAACGGCGTGAACTATATCCGGGTGCGGGTATGGAACGACCCGTATGACGAGAACGGCCGCGGCTATGGCGGCGGCAATAACGATACCGAAACGGCGGCCGAGATCGGCGCGCGTGCGGCAAAATACGGGATGAAACTATGCGTGGATTACCATTATTCCGATTTCTGGGCGGATCCGAATAAACAGCAATGTCCGAAGGCCTGGGAAGGCCTGGCGATCGAGGACAAATCCGAGGCCCTTTACCGGTTTACGAAAGAGAGCCTTGCCGAGATCATCGATGCTGGCGCGGTGGTCGGCATGGTGCAGATCGGAAATGAGATTAACAACGGCATATCCGGCGAAACGGACTGGACAAAGCGGCGGCAGTTATTGCAGGCCGGTTCCAGGGCCGTCAGGGAGACAGCGCAGGAAACGGGCCGGGATATTCAGATCGCGGTACATTTTACCGATGTATCGGATAAAAAGGGAACGCTTGCCCTTGCGCAGAAACTGTCGGATAAGGAAATCGATTATGATATTTTTGCGGTTTCCTATTATCCGTTCTGGCACGGGAGTATGGAAAATCTGACCGATGTGCTGCGGGAAATTGCCGATACCTATGACAAACAGGTTCTGATAGCGGAAACCTCTTATCCTTATACGAACGGAGACGGGGACGGTACTCCGAACAGCATAAGCGGTGCCGATGTCGTGCCGGAATACGCGGTGAGCGTACAGGGGCAGACAAACGAGATACGGGATGTGTGCGCGGCGGCGGCCGAAGTGGGTGACGCGGGACGCGGCGTCTTTTACTGGGAACCGGCTTGGATTCCGGTAGGCGTTTATGAGGAAGGCGCGGAGGATGCGGTGGATGTGCTCTCGGCCAATCAGGCAGCCTGGGAAGAGGACGGTTCCGGCTGGGCATCCAGTTATGCGGCATCCTATGACCCGAAAGACGCGGGAGTCTATTACGGCGGCAGCTCCTGGGACAATCAGGCGCTGTTTGACTATAATGGTCATCCGTTGGAATCTTTGAAAGTCTTCAAGTATCTGCATTGCGGCACGCTGGTGGAACGAAAGGTGGAGAGCATTCAGGCGGTGGAAATAAATGTACCGCTGGATGGGGAAATCCTGATGCCGGAAACGGTATGCGTTGTCTATAATGACAGAAGTACGGAAGAAATCCCCGTGACCTGGGATGAGGCGCAGTTGTCCGCAATCGACACTTCCGCGGCCGGAACCTATGGAGTGGAAGGCACGGTTGACAAACTGACGGATTCTGCCGCCGATACGGCGATTTCGGAGGCCGGCGCCGAAGATCCGGAAAAAAAAACGGATTATGGCCGCGGTATTTGTGAGCCGGAAGAATATGGTTTTAAACGGCAGCTTTGAGGAAGCGGATACCTCCATGTGGCATATTACGGCAAAAAGCGGTGATATGACGGATTTTCAGAATAAAGAAGCGGATGCTTACAGCGGCGTGACGGCACTCCATTTTTATTCCACCGGAGAAGTTTCTTTTACAGCGGAGCAGACCATTACGGGACTGACGCCGGGCGTCTATGAATTTGGTCTGTATATACAGGGCGGCGATGCGGGAGACGGCGCGGAAATGTATATTTACGCGGATAACGGAACGGAGCGGCTCACACAGGAAACCGGCGTATCGGGCTGGTGTAACTGGCAGAACCCGGTGATACCGGACATTACGGTGGGTGAGGACGGCACTTTGACTGTCGGAGCGTCCATAAGCTGTGCGGCAAAAGGCTGGGGAACGCTGGACGATTTTTACCTGTATCAGGTGAAATAAAACGCCTTTGCTTTCTGTCTTTTTAATAAAAATTTAACTATTATTCAGACAATTATGGTGTATACTATTGATAATGTGAAAAGCTTTACATCGTGTGATAATTTACGAACGGATACATAAGGAGAGAACAATGGATTTAAACAAAGGAAACATGAAAAAAATCAGAGGGTTGATTCTCTTTACCGCGGTGGTGTGTCTTGCGGTGGTGAAGATGGATGTTTTACTGAAAGGGGCCTTTTTTCTGCTGGGAATCGTGCGGCCGTTTATTTATGGTGCGGCGATCGCATTTGTGCTGAACATTCCGATGAAGGTAATCGAAAAGGGCCTGTTTTCCAGGGTTAAAAACCGAAAACTGGATAAAGTGAAGCGTCCGGCGAGTATTTTTCTGTCTTTTATGCTGGTCATCCTGATTGTGGTAATTGTGACGGTTACGGTCATTCCGCAGATTACGAAAACCATGATAGAGCTGGGAAATAAAATACCGCAGTTTCTTGTGGAGGCGCAGATCTGGCTGGAAGAAATGTTCGTTTCCCAGCCCCAGCTTATCGCTTTGCTGGAAGAATTTGAACCGGCGGAAATGAACTGGGATTCCATCGTAAATACAGTGATTGATTTTATGCAAAACGGTCTGGGAAGCGTGGTCAGCTCCACGGTAACGGTGGCTTCCACGATTATCGGCGGCGTGGTCAATGTTTTTGTAGCGCTCGTGTTTTCCTTTTACATACTGGCTCAGAAAGAAAAACTGGGCGATCAGTTCCGGAGGATTCTGCGCGCCTACTGTCCGCAGAAGGTAAATAACAGAGTACTGGAAATCGCGTCTCTGGCGGGAAAGAATTTCAGCAGTTTTATCACGGGACAGTGTATGGAAGCGGTGATACTGGGGGTCATGTTTGTGATTACCATGACACTGTTCGGATTTCCCTATGCGGTTATGGTAGGCGTACTGATCGCGTTTACGGCGCTGATTCCGATCGTCGGCGCTTTTATCGGCTGCTTCGTCGGCGCTTTTCTGATTATGGTTGACGATCCCGTGAAAGCGGTCTGGTTTTTAGTCCTTTTTATTATACTCCAGCAGATAGAAGGCAATCTGATTTACCCTCATGTAGTGGGAAATTCGGTGGGCCTTCCCTCCATATGGGTGCTGGCGGCCGTCACGGTCGGCGGCAGTCTGATGGGCGTTGTCGGCATGCTGATCTTTATTCCGATTCTTTCGACCGTTTATGCGTTGATACGGGAAGATGTGAATGAGAAGAATAAGGGGAAGAAGGGATGAACGGTATATCATTGCGATTTAAAATGAAAAATTGTTTACAAATCCGGAAATATCTGGTATGATAATAAAAAGCATATTTTCTAACGAACAAATCTGGTAGTATCTGTTTTCTAAAAATATAAGTTTCAGAAAATCCATGCTTTGGTACCCATTTACATGCGCCGTACGAATGCGGCATAAAGCAGGAGAATCTGAAACGGTTCTCCTGAGATCGAAGGACTGTTTTCCAAATTGGAAGTGGTCCGCAGACAAAAGGAGGATGCAGAATGCAGAGAACAAAGGATGTGAATTTAAAGTCAGACAGGAAAGAAACGTACAGGATAGAAACGAACGGGGCTGGGGTGAATAGAACAGTCGTGAACCGTAATTATAAAGACAGTGTTTTCAGGATGCTGTTTCGGGAAAAGGAAAATCTGTTAAGCTTGTATAATGCGTTGAACGGGACCTCTTATGCGGATGCGGCCGCCCTGGAGATAACTACGCTGGAAAATGCGGTTTATATGAATTATAAGAATGATATTTCTTTTGTGTTTGATTCCGGACTGATGTTGTATGAACATCAGTCCACGGTCAATCCGAATATGCCGTTGCGGGATTTAATCTATGTGACCAAAGTGTGGCAGGGCATGATCAGAAACCGGAATTTGTATGGAGAAGAGCTTATCAGGATCCCGGTTCCAAGATTTGTTGTTTTCTATAATGGAACAGCTATTCAGCCGGAAAAACAGATTTTAAGGTTGTCAGAGTCATACGAGAAAGAACAGGAACAGCCGGAACTTGAGCTGACTGTTACGGTATACAATATTAATCCCGGTTGTAATCAGGTATTGATGGACCACTGTCGTCTTTTAAAGGAATATGCGCAGTATGTGGAACGGATCAGACTGTATGCGCAGAAGCGGCCTTTTCCGGAAGCCATGGAAAAGGCTGTGGACGACTGTATTCAGAATGGTATTCTAAGTGATTTTCTTTCAAAGAACAGAGCGGAGGCGATAACAGTGTGTATCTTTGAATTTGATGAAGAAAAATTCTTGAAGGATGAACGGGAATATGCCTTTCAGAAGGGACAGAAGGAAGGAGAGAACCGGCTTGTACAGCTGTTGCAGATTTTACTCGATGCGGGAAGAATTGGAGAGGTTTCACAGGCGATTGTTGATCGGGAATACAGAGAACAGTTATACCGGGAAAATCAGTTAGTTTAATCGGAGAGTTTCTGCCGGATTGGTAAGCGCTCTGAGCCTTTATCAGTGCATCAAACATCCTTTTTTCGTCTTTGGCGGACTATATCGAAAAAGAACTCTCTGTTTTGGCGGGTTGGCAAGGGGGAAAAGAAAAAGCCGGAAATTGCCTTGCGTGGCACCCGGCTTTTGCTTAACGGCTAATTTTATTTCTTTTCAATAAATTTATCATGCATCTGTTCGAGTAATAAAAAATCAATGGTACTTTTCAGATATCCAATGGCAGGGTTATTTTCCTTTTTCTGTTTATAGAGAATTTTTGCATTCCGGATGATTTTGTTTTTATTTTTACGGATAAAAAGCATTTCTTTATGTATGAGAGCCTTATAGAATAAGTCTGGTTCATGCTCCATATCATACAAGGTTAATTCCGATGCAGGAACTGGAATCATATTACTCAGTTTCAATGTTCCCTTTAATTCCAATTCCCCGGATGAGGATTGGGAAGTGATGCGGATGATGGGAACAATGCTTCCGCGGATTTTTTGTACTCCATTTTCCATTCGGTAATCAGAATTTTTAGGCGAGGAAAGGGGGATGTAATAGTTATACCCGTTAATGCTGTATACAATGCCCAGATACTTCCGTGTATGGTTCCGATCATTCTCCTTTGAGGAAAAAACATTTTTTTCAACGGTACTGATATATGAGATGTATTCCTCAGATATTTCATATAGTTTTAATTCGCTCATTGGTATCTCCTGCAAAGAAAAGGGCGATCATAGCGATCACCCTTTGATTTTAAAGTTTCCCACTGTCTGGCAGGGAATCTCCTGATTAATAAAGTTTTCCACTATCTGGCAGGAACTCTCCTGACGATGGTTTCCCATCTCTGATATTATTATACGTTTTTGTGGGAAATATGTCAATAAAAATGAATATTCCATTAAAATCATTTTATGCCGGATTCCGCGTAAAATCAAGTTTTATAATCGTGATCATTTCAGCGCTGAAAGACGGAAAATATGATTTAAGGCCGTATGAATGCGCCGCATTTCTGGAAAAGTAAAAATTCATCGCAGCATCCGGCAGAAAACCGGAAGCTGCGATTTTATGCAGAATATCGTCCGTACGGGTCAAAACATTCTAAATGCTTTCCAGCAGGGCAAAATCCCATCCCGGCAGCGAAAGCGTATCGCCATTCCGGATAATCCCGCCTTCCGGTGTCTCTGCGCCCGTCAGCAGGGAACAGTCTTTTCCGTGCCAGATGACAGGCCGCGTTTCATCCGAGTAATTCAAAAGATAAACGATCTCTTTCCCCATTTCATTTATGCCGCGTTTGATCACCACGGGAAATTCCGTTTCGGGAAGCGGTATGCCGGCTTCCTTGCAGAGAAAACGCAGCAGATCTTTGAGGATGGCGCGGTCGAAATAGCAGCCAGCGTAAGCGGCGGTTCCTTTGCCGAAATGATTGTATGTGACCGCAGCATAAGCGCCCCAGTAGGGATGCTGATAGGAAGCCAGGGTCTCGGCGGTATCCGGCCGTAAGAGCTCCATCCAGTAATGAACGGAATGTTCCGCCGCGGTACTGGCGTTATGGGCGCCGTCATCCGCTGCGGCATGAACCGCTTTTCCGGCGGATTTGACTGACGAAGCAAAAGAGATCTCCCGCAGGCCCACATTGACCGCATCGGTAAACTGGTCGTAAGTCATGCCGAACACATCCGTCATGCGGTGGGGCTGGTCGTCGGCATAAATTTTTAACATCGGATCGGAAAAGGCCGTTTTAAAGGTGGAAAACAGACAGCCGCCCTGTTCCACATAGGCGCGCAAAGCGTCGATAACCGTATCAGATACACTGTAAAGAGCCGGGGTGATGAGTAAATTGTATTGACTAAATAAGTCAGTGTCACTGCAGCTCAGTACATCGCATTCGATATTCAGTTCATACAGCGCATCGTAAATCCACCGGACGATGTCGTTGTATTTTAGGTGTTCGTGAATGGAGAACCATTGCAGGCCGGTAAGGGCTTCGTTGGAGAGCAGCAGAGCCGCGGGCGCTTTCTTTTTCAGATTTTTTAAATGGTTTCCGTAACGGGCAAATTCTTCGCCGATGCGGCATACTTCGCGGTAAGCGGCATTTTCTTTCAGATTATGGCTGAGAATGCCTTTCCAGTAAGATTCGATGGCGTTATGAATCGAATGCCAGTGCCAGTACATCACGGAGTTGGAACCGGAAGCGAGATGGCTGAAAGCCTGTAAGCGGAGCTGGCCGGGGTAGGAGAGCCATCCGTGATTGCCCTGCGCTTCGGTTTCCAGAATCAGGTAATTGTCCTTTTTAACGGAACGCGCAATGGCGCCGCCGAAGGAAATTTCCTTACCGGTCAAATCCTGTGCCGAAGGATGGTAAATATCGAATCCGGCGGCCGTTACGGCTTTTCCGGCATCCCATTGATCGACTTCCGGCTGTAAACCATAGGAAAATCCACGCCAGTCATAGTCGAAGTTCTGGGTGATAAACTGATCCGGGCGGGCATATTCTTTCACAATTTCGCTCTGCCATGTCAGAAAATCCGTTACGAGTCTGCGCTGGAATTTCTGGTATTCCGCGCCGAGACTGCCGTTGATCGTACCGCGGATGTCGGGAAAATCGTCCCAGGAATCGATGCGGTTGCTCCAGTAGTCCAGACCGAATTGATGGTTGAGCGCGTTTAAGTCGTTGTTAAAGAGTTCTTTCAGATATTCCCGGAATTTTTTCTGGGCGTAAGAACTGCAAGTATCATAGGATTTCGTCTCGTTATCCAGCTGAAAACCGATGACATGTCTGTATGGCCGGACTTCCTCCATGAGCTTCCGTATGATGCGCTCCGCATGTTTTAAGTACATGGGATGGGTGATATCCATGTTCTGCCTGCGTCCGTAACGTTCCTGTCCGCCGTGGGTCTGCGCCAGAATGTCGGGATATCTGGCCGCGAGCCAGGCCGGAACCGCATAGGTCGGCGTGCCAACGATCACCTGAATGCCGTGTTTTTCGGATGCTTTCAGCATACGGTGCAGATGGGTAAAATCGAATACATTGTCCTGGGGCTCCCATGTGCTCCAGGTGGATTCCGCGATGCGGATGACGTTGATGTGCGCCTTTTTCATCATTTCCATGTCCGTTTCGATTCTGTCGTACGGCAGATATTCGTCATAATAAGCTGCCCCAAATAATAGTTTGTCTGTTTTCATAAAAAACCCCCGTTTAAATTGTGCAGAAACACTATTGCAGTATTGCTTTTCTTTTGGTACGCTATGGTTGAACAACCGTTTGCGCAAACTCCTGTATAAATTTTAACATGAAAAGAAAGAACGGTAAAGCCGGAAAAAGCGAAAAACGTGTATTTTTGCCCGAAAAGCGCGCATTTATATAGGGAGGGTATGCGTGGGAATGGTACTTTCAGCGGACAGGGATGTGTATCCTTTTGTTCACTGAGGACAATGATAAATGATAAGCAATTCTCCGAAAGGCAGGTGGCATTTCCATGACGGAAGATAAAAATCTGACGATTAATGACATTGCGGATGCGCTGGGCGTTTCCAAGACTACCGTATCGCGCGCCATTTCAGGAAAAGGGCGTATCGGCGAGGAAACGCGGGCAAGGGTGCTGGAATATATCGAGGCTCATAATTACAGGCCCAATGTGATTGCCAAAGGGCTTGCGCAGTCCAGAACCTATAATATCGGACTGGTTATTCCGGGAGATTATAATATTGTGGAGCTTCCCTTTTTTCAGAACTGTATGCTCGGCATCAGCAAAATTGCGTCGTCTCTTGATTACGACGTGCTGGTATCCATCGTGACGGCGGAAGATATTTCACAGTTGCAGCGGGTCGCTGTCAATCACAAGGTGGACGGCTTTATTCTGACCCGGACGCTGGTAGAAGATGCGCCCGCGGAATATCTGAAAAAAACGGGGATTCCGTTTGTGACGATCGGCTGTACGGAAGACGATTCGGTGGTGTGGATTGACAGCGACCATCGGAAAGCCTGCCGGGAGCTGACGGGACTCCTTCTGGCCCGGGAGGGCGGTAAGATCGCCCTGATCGGGGGAAGCCGGGCGCATATGGTAAACCGGTACAGGGTACAGGGGTTTCTTGACGCCTGCCGGGAGTATGCGGACAGAGAATCCGCCATGCCTGAAAAATATGTTTTTTCGGATGTGGAAGGCATGGAAGCGGTGGAGGGAATCGTGGAAAAACTGCTGCGGGATGGCGTGCGCTGTATCGTTTCCACGGACGATTACCTGTGCGGCTGTGTTTTGAACAGCTTACAGCAGAGAAAAATCAAAGTGCCCGGACAGGTCAGAGTCGCCTCTTTTTATGACAGCTCCTTTCTGGAAAATTATATGCCGTCCGTGACATCCATTCAGTTCGATATCGAAGAGCTCGGCAAGACGACATGCCGGACGCTTTTAAAAATGATAGACGGCGGGACGGTTCCCGGAAAGAGCCTGCTGGGCTACCGGATATCCATGCGGGATTCGACGGGCGGCGCATGAGATCTTTTGCGGAAAATTGGAAAGACACGCCCCCGGGGTGCAGACCGTTCCTTTGGAGGTCCTGGAAAAACGCCGGTACTTGGTGAGTAAGCCGCATAGCGGATTAAGAACTTAGTACCGCTGCTGTTTTTCGCGGAGCGGAAGCGTGCCTCCAAAGGAACGGTCTGTACCCCGGGGCATGTCTTTCCAATTCCCTTTTGTGCAAAATTGATAAACTTCCGAGCCGGAAATAGTCAAATATATACATTGACAACAGATAAGCGCTTTGTTATTCTAGTCCTAGAATTGAACAACCGTTTGCGCAATAGAAAAAATAAGAAAAATGGAGGGTATTATGGACAATAAGTTTATTGTGAACATCATCCATCGTCCGGAGATGGTTCCCGAATATGCGGAAAAAGTGACCGGGCATGGAAAAGAGGAAGATATCGGCAGAAAGGCTCTGCTGACGGAATCCCTCGACATTTTTAAGACACAGCAGTCGATCGCACATAAGAACGGCCTGAAAACGACCATTCAGATGACCTATGCGTCGTTATTCAACGATGAGGCGGTGGAACTTGCGAAGGCGGACCATGAAAAATATGGGGATGAAATCGCGCTGTCTCTGCTGGGACTTCCCTGTACGGAGTTTCGTGAGAAATACAAGACGAAGGATTTCTGTATCTGGATGTTCTCGATGGAAGATAAAAAGTCTATCGTCGACGATGTATTCGGCAAATTCCATGACCGTTTCGGTTTTTATCCGGAATCCACGGGCTCCTATTACATGGACGCCGATCTGGTGAATTATATCAAGGAAAAATATCCGATGGTCAAGTGTGCGGTAGCGACCTGCTGGGAAGAAGGCCCGAAGGCATATCATACCTGTAACAACTCCTGGTATACCTTTATGGACGGCGGCCCCTGGGCGCCCTGGATTCCGAGTAAACAAAACGTACACGCGCCGGCGGCGAATGAGGCGGAAGACAGCGGTATCGTAGCGATTCCGCATCTGTCGAGAGACCTGATCGCCTGCTATGACGGCAACGGCTCCAATTTCGGAACCCATCCCCAGAACGTACTGCGGAGCATGAGCTACGACTCCAAAACATGGGAATTTCCGTATTTGTACAACCTGATCGACCAGTATCGCGATCTGGCAAAATATAACAATGGTTATGCTTACAATATGATGTTCGTCGGCCCCGGCTGGATGAATAAGATGGGCCGCTGGGAAGCGCCTTATGAGCTGCTCTTAAAGTCCTACGAGGACGGCATGGCTTATTACGGCCAGCTGAAAAAAGAAGGGAAGCTCGACGATATGACGATGGCCGAGTTTGCCGATTACTATCGACAGAAAAGGACGTTTACGGAGCCGGAATGCGCGCTCTGGAGGGATATCCTGTACGGTTCGGACAAACAGTTATTCTGGTACTGCGATCCGTTTATGCGGGTGTGCGTGAACATGGACCAGGGCGGCGCGATCGTCGATTTAAGACCCTATGCGGCGAAACTGGAATGGCCGGTGGGCATCGGTACGAAGCATATCACGGATGCTTCCTATCCGTTCTTAATCCAGGAAAAATATCGGGCCGGATATTTTACACACTACGCGGGCGAAGGAACCGTCAGAAGCGCGAAGCTGACCTATAAAGGCGAGGAAGTTGATCTGTGCCTGTGCCGGACGAAAGCTCATTTTTCCGAAGAGAACAATTGTCCGCAGGAAGGAAAAACGAGAATCCTGACGCTTGACCCGGTGGATATCGAATTTTATGATCTGACCGTCAAACTGCAGACAAAGATTTATTTCGAAGAAGGAAGCTCCAATGTGAAGATCGAACGGAATATTCTGGAGATGAGCGACCCGGAGGCGGAAGTGGAAATCAACGAATACATGGTTGCATGTTATGGTACGACCGAGTATTCCGAAGATATGAGCAATATTACGCTGACCTGTACGGACGGTGCGCAGAGCAGAGAAATCAAATACGCCTACAAATGCCGCGAAGAGCAGATGGAAGGCGCGAAGGAAGTGGCGGCGGTCATTCCCGAAATCGAAACGAGAGTATCGTTAAGCTGTGAGAAAAAAGACGCGGTCGGTTATATGAAAGAAGGCTATGCTTTTTCCCCGATGTTTACGCTGGGATATACGGCCAAACTGAAAGATAAGGAGGTATTTGCGACATGGCTCAATCTGGCAAAGGCAAATTAAATTACAGATGTCCCTCCTGCTTTATGAGAGATCTGGATATCGACATGTTTTACGATAAGGATAAAAAAGAGTATCATTGCATCCGCTGTCAGTATGTGGGAACGGAAGAAGACGTTCTGGAGAAAAACGAACTGGTCCGGTTCCGGTACAGGGACGCGATGAAGCGGTTTACGAAGTTTGATTTCGACTAAGGTAAACAGATTTGCAGGCAAATCTGTTTGCCTGAAAGAATGACCGGAGGCCATTCTTCCGGGATGTTGTCGGGGTGACGGAAATGAAACGCAGAAGGGAATAAATAACACATGAAATTTTTAAAGGGTATGGATATTTCGACGTTGAAGGAAGTGGAAAGTCTGGGAGGGCGGTTTTTTGATCACGGGCAGGAAAAGGATGTGCTTGATATTCTGAAAAGTTATGATGTCAACGCGGTCAGGCTCCGTCTCTGGAACAATCCCTATACGGAGAACGGCGAGCCGTACGGCGCCGGGACGAACGATCTGCCGACGACGATCGAACTGGCAAAGCGGGCATTGTCCAAAGGCATGGAAGTGCTGCTGGATTTCCATTACAGCGATTTCTGGGCGGATCCCGGCAAACAGAGCGTGCCGAGAGCGTGGCAGGGAATGAACCTGGAAGAACTGGAAGAGGCCGTTTACCGGTTTACGAAAGAAACGCTGGAAGCCATGCGGGCCGCGGATGCGTTTCCGACGTTAATCCAGATTGGAAACGAAGTGACGAACGGCATTCTCTGGCCTTACGGCAAAGTGCCGGAATATGAGAATCTGGCCCGGCTTTTAAATGCCGGCATCCGGGGAGCGCGGGCGGTTGACCCGGAGATTCCGCTGATGATTCATCTGGATAACGGCGGAAACAATGCGCTGTACCGGGAGTGGTTCGATCATTTTATGGAAAAAGGCGAGGACTTCCAGATCATCGGCCTGTCCTATTATCCGTTCTGGCACGGGACGCTTGACGATCTTGCGGCGAATATGAACGATCTTGCGGTAAGATACGGCAAGGAACTGATGATTGCGGAAGTATCGATGGGCTTTACGATGGAAGATTATGCGGCCTATGAAAAGCTGGCGCCGGAAGAGCGTAAAGGAATGGCGACGAAGCCGGAGCTTGCCGCAAAAGTGCCTTATCCGATGACGAAGGAAGGCCAGAAAGCGTTTTTGCTTGGTCTGTTCGAAAAGATGAAACAGGTGCCGGACGGAAAAGTAACAGGCTTTTTCTACTGGGAGGCGGCATGGATTCCGGTAGCCGGCTCCGGATGGGCATCGGAGCCGGCCATCGCCTATATGGGAGAAAAAGGGCCGGGCGGCAATGAATGGGCCAATCAGGCGTTGTTCGATTATGACGGAAACGCGCTGCCCGCTCTGGAAGCGGTCAGAGATGTTACATTCTGACACAGAAACGGAAGCATCCGGAGCTAATGTGTTCTGACCGGAGCGGTTGAGTTTCGTATGATGAGCTGAGGCCGCAGCAGATTTTTGCTGACGGAAACACGATTGATGACGGAATGCAGAGTGAAAAAGCCGCATTTGCCGAGTTCGATCCGGTCCTGACGGATGGTGGTCAGGGGCGGATTCAGCTTGGCCGAAACAGGGATATCGTCGAAACCGATGATGCTGACGTCTTCGGGCACTCTGTAACCGTTTGTCCGGCATTCGTCCAGCGCGCCGGAGGCGAGCAGATCGTTGCCGCATACGATGGCGGTAGCGCCGAGAGAAAGCAGATTGGCGACATGGTCTTTGGCAGCCGCCGCGACGTAGTACCCGTAAGGCATCCATTTTTCGTTGATTTCCAGATTGTGAGCGTTCATGCTGTCGATATAGGCCTGCCGCCGCTGTTCCGTAATCATGGAATGGGCGGAGCCGTTCAGCAGCGCAATTTTCCTGTGGCCAAGCGCCATAAGATGTTCAATGGCATCGTCGATACCTTCAAAACTGTCGGTGCCGATATAGCTGACATTCGGGTTTTTGCGGATATAATTGTCAAAAAGCGTGGTGGGAATGGAAGTATGATTGAGCTGTGTAAGCCAGGCATCCTGTAAGGCAAATCCGACCAAAAAAGCTCCGACATATCCGTTTTTTAACATAAAGGTGTCGTATTTTTCCATTGTCTGAAAAGCAGGGGTGACGGGCATGACGGTAACGCTGTAACGGGCCGGATAAGCCGCCTGTTTAAAACCGAGAATGATGTCATAACCGAACTGCTCGGAAGTTTCGTATTCCATATTTTCGATAAAAATGCACAGCTTTTTGGTTTCTCTGGTGCGCATCTGCTTGGGCGTGTAGCCCATCTCAACTGCGGTATCCAGTACGGTCTGCCGAAGCTGTTCACTGATGTCGCTGGCGCCGTTTAATCCTTTGGAAACAGTGCTGACGGAAACGCCCAGCCGGTTTGCAATATCTTTGATCGTAGCCATAGATTTTTCCCCACTACCATATCAGATTTCTCCGGACAGTTTTGTCGGAGTCTTATCATTATATAAAAAATGAACCTGATTTTCAAGAAAGAAGAGAAATGATCGGCGAAAGTAACAAAAACAATCTTTAAAATCCGTCAAAAAATGCAAAAAACAGGTCGGCGGTGAATGGATAGTTGACAAAACGCCCTAAATGGTGTTAAATTTACTTTAGTGCGAAAGTTTACGAAAAAAATCGCAACAATGTTTCGCAAAAAAAATTTGGTATAATTGGTATAAGATGTGGCAACACATTTTATATAGAGCAATAAAAAGTAATAAAGAGAGAGAGGAAAAAGTTATGAAGAAAAAAGTATTAGCAGCATTGCTCGCAACATCCGTGGTAGCTGCAAGTCTTGTCGGATGTGGAAACGCCGGAAACGAGGCGGGGGGGGCTTCTTCAGCCGATAACTCCGCAGCAGCGACAGACAACACGGCGGCAGCAGATGACACATCGGCAGCAGACGACACGGCAGCAGACGACACGGCAGCAGCAGACAATTCCGCAGCAACGGACAACGCAGCGGCAGACAATTCCGCAGCATCTTCCGATGATCCGGTTGCGAATCTGATCGCGGCAACAACGGATACGGTTAAACTGACCGTATGGGCGTCCGAAGAAGATCAGACTCTGACAACAAAACTCCTTGAAGATTTCAAAGCAGCATATCCTGATGTAACATTTGACATTACACTGGGTTCCGAATCCGAATCCACAGCAAAAGATACGATTCTGGCGGACGTGGAAGCGGCAGCAGATGTATTCGCATTTGCTGATGACCAGATCAACGAGCTGGTTCAGGCAGGCGCACTTCAGCCGGTAGCAGCGACTTATACTTATGATGTGGCAAGCGCAAACGTAGCGGGTTCCGTAGAAGCAGCTACCGTGAACGATACATTGTATGCTTATCCGATGACGGCTGATAACGGTTATTTCATGTTCTATGATGCTTCCGTATTTTCCGATGAAGATGTAAAATCTCTGGATAAGATGGTGGAAGTAGCAGAAGCGGCCGGCAAGAAAATTGCAATGGATGTTTCCAACGGCTGGTATATCTACGCATTCTTCCAGGGCGCTGGTTATGAACTGACACTGAACGATGACGGTTCCAACAACTGTACATGGAATGCGGACGGTGCGACAGATGTTGCACAGGCAATCATGGATCTGTACGGAACAAATGTTCTTGTTGATATGAGCGATGAAGAGATGGCAACGGCAATCGCAGAAGGCACAATCGCAGCAGCGGTAAACGGAACATGGAGAGCGGAAACGGCTTCCGACGCATGGGGCGAGAATTATTCCGCAACCAAACTGCCTACCTTCAATGTAGCGGGTAAAGAATGCCAGATGTCTTCTTACTCAGGCTACAAACTGATCGGCGTAAATCCTTATTCCGCAAACATCGGCTGGTCCATGCTGCTTGCAGAGTTTTTAACAAACGAAGCAGCTCAGACAGCAAGATTTGAAGCAAGAGGCCTGGGCCCTGCAAACGTAGCGGCAGCATCTTCCGATGCAGTTCAGGCTGATCCTGCAATCGCAGCTCTGGCAGCACAGGCGGCTTATGCAACACCTCAGCGTGTAGGCGGCAACTTCTGGGCTCCGGCAGAGACACTCGGACAGATTCTGGCAGACGGCAGCGCCGGTTCAGATCTTCAGAGCGTACTGGATACCGCAGTAGAAGGTATCATGGCACCGATCGAATAAAATATGGATTCACTTGGATGACTTAGCGATACCCCGCAGCCTTAGTCGGGATGCGGGGTATTTTTCCAGGATTCTTTACTGGAAAAATCATACAATAAAATTTCTGAGAGGGGTTTCCTATGAAGAATAAAAAGAAATTTAGCGGAAATTATTTTAAGGAATTTGGGACGGCGATAGCAAAAGGCGATATCGGGGTGAAATTATCTCTGCTGGTTATGGGGGCAGGCTATATTGCGAGAAAGCAGATCATTAACGGCCTGATCATGATCGCATTGGAAGCGGTATTTATCGTAACATGTGTTTTTTATGCGGCTCCGAATCTGGCCAAATTTGGTACATTGGGAACTGTTCAGTTCGAACAGGTTTTTGACCCATTAACATTGACAAGTAAAGTAAACGATTATGATAACTCTTTTCTGATTTTGCTCAATTCCATTATATCGTTATGTATAATCGTAGCTTTTATTTTCGTATACATTGCTAATATTAAGGCTGTTTACCGTTTGCAGCAGCAGAAAGAAGCGGGAAAGCATATCAATACATTCCGGGAAGACATCCGGGCGTTATTCAATGAAAAGTTCCATATTACGCTGCTTTCACTTCCGTGTCTTGGCATTATCCTGATGAATATCATACCGATTCTGGTACTGGTTGCAGTAGCCTTTACCAACTATGACCAGCAGCATATGCCGCCAAGTGCGCTGTTTACATGGGTCGGCTGGAAGAACTTCAAACAGCTTTTTACCAATTCGACGACGCTGACATTCGGTTATTCCTTCGGAAAAATTCTGATCTGGACGCTGGAATGGGCGGTGTTGTCCACGCTGACAACGTTTATCGGCGGTATTTTGATGGCACAGTTCATCAACAGCAAGAAGACAAAACTCCCCAAACTGTGGAGAACATTGTTTATGGTAGCGATTGCGGTGCCGCAGTTCGTTACATTGCTGCTTGTTCGTAACTTTTTCGCGGACAGCGGTATCGTAAATACGATCTGCTCCAATATCGGGCTGACGGATTTCTTAAAGAGTATGGGGCTGGTGAGCTCAAACCTCACTTATATTCCGTTTTTGACGAATCCCACCTGGGCGAAAGTCATGATCGTTCTGATCAATATCTGGGTCGGCGTTCCTTACCAGATGCTGATTGCAACGGGTGTTTTGATGAACATTCCGGTAGATCAGCTGGAAAGCGCAAGAATCGACGGCGCGAACAGTTTCCAGATTTTCTGGAAGATCACGATGCCGTATGTGCTCTTTATCACGGGGCCGAGCCTGATTACGGATTTTGTAAGAAATATCAATAACTTCAACGTTATTTATCTGCTGACGCAGGATGTTTATGTTACATCCGATCAGCTGCTTGCGAACTCCAATGCCAAAGAAGTCGATCTGCTTGTCACCTGGCTGTTCAGACTGACGAACGAATACTATAACTATAAGATAGCATCTGTTATTGGTATTATCGTATTCATTATCTGTGCCGGATTTACGCTGGTTACGTTTACGCAGACAATTAAAGGCAGTAGAGAGGAGGACTTCCGCTAATGAAAAAGACAGTAGGATTTGTAGTAAGACATTTGGTGCTGACACTCCTTGTAGTGATCTGGCTTGTGCCGATTCTCTGGCTGGTGGTTACGTCTTTCAGCGCGTATAAGGGAATCAATACGGCGCACTTTTTCCCGGAAAAATGGTCTCTGGATAATTACAAAGTGCTGTTTTTACAGCCGGACTCCGTTGTACAGTATGGCGCATGGTTTAAAAATACATTGCTGATCGCGATTTTTACCTGTATCGTATCTACTTCTTTCGTACTGATGGTCAGCTATACAATGAGCTGCCTGCGTTTTAAAGGAAGAAAAGGGCTGATGAGTTTCGGTATCGTCCTGAATATGTTTCCGGGCGTACTGTCCATGATCGCCGTATATTTTGTTATGAAATCTCTGGGACTGACAAACAGTCACCTGGGCATGATTATCGTATATTCCGCGGGTTCCGGTCTCGGTTATCTGATTACGAAAGGCTTTATGGATACGATTTCCACATCGCTGCGCGAGGCGGCATGGCTGGAAGGCGCTTCGGAAGCGACGATCTTTTTTAAGATCATTATTCCGTTGTCGCAGCCGATCATCGTTTATACGATCATCAATTCCTTCCTCGTTCCGTGGGGCGATTTCGTACTGGCGAAACTGATGTTAAATTCGGGTATCGCGACAGACTGGACGATTGCGATTGGCCTGTTCAATATGCTCGGCAAGTCCCTGATTAACAAATACTTCTCGATCTTCTGTGCGGGCGGTGTTATCGTATCCATTCCGATTTCGGCATTGTTCGTGCTGATGCAGAAGTTCTATGTGGAAGGTGTTACGGGGGGTTCGGTAAAAGGCTAAAACGAAAAGAAGTTCTAAAGACATTTCGCCTTAATGCGAAATGTCAAGAACTTCTACGGTTTGTACAACAAACCTTTTTCGTTTAACAGAATCGCATACGCGATTCTGTCTGGGTTGAGAGAAGGATGGAGAGTCGATTCTTGCCTGAGTAAATAAGGGCGGAAAGGTAATTCTGCTGGGGTTGAGAGAAGAATGAAGAACCAATCTGTCCGGGTTGAGAGAAGGACGGAGAGTCGATTTCTGTCTGAGTTGAGAGCCGCCGGGAGAGCGGTTATGGTATTGTATTAAATAAGGAAAGAAGAGGTGCAGGCATCCCGGAGGAGTATTGGAAAAGGGGGCCTGCATTTTCAGTATGGTGACGGTATACGGCCGCGTGGGCGGGGTGCGGAGATGCAATGAGGAGGAATGGAGGAGACATGAAAAAGCGGGAGATGAAAATCGAAAGAAAAAGCACAGATACGGGAAAAGGGCTGCAAAAAGGCGCTCGGAGAATGCTGGCGGCGTTTCTGGCGGTTTGTATGGCCGTTTCGCTGACGGGCTGCGGCATGGGCGGCGGAAACAAAGAGAACGGCAGGAACGAAGGAAACGATATGGCTGGCGGGACGGAAGAAAGCGGGCAGCCGGCGGCGGAGCGTGGGGATATTACCGATTCGATTCCGTTACAGGTGATCGATGACAATTACCGCACATATTATGAAGTTTTCGTTTATTCGTATTATGACGGCGACGGGGACGGAATCGGAGATCTGCAGGGGCTGATCTCGCGGCTCGATTATATCAACGACGGGGACGATACGACGGATACGGATCTCGGCTGTAACGGTATCTGGCTGATGCCGGTAAATCCGTCGCCCACATATCATAAATATGATGTGACGGATTATTACGAAATCGACGCCGCTTATGGCACGATGGAGGATTTCAAAGAGCTGCTTGCGGAATGTGACAGGCGGGGCATAAAGGTCATTATGGATTTGGTTCTGAACCACTCATCCTCTCAGAATCCGTGGTTTACGGATGCCTGCGATTACCTGAAATCGCTGGGGGATGGAGAACCGGACCCGAAGGCGTGCCCGACATTTGATTATTATCATTTTTCCAAAGAACAGGGTGCGGGATGCTATGCGGTGGAAGGAACGGAGTGGTATTATGAGGCGCAGTTCTGGAGCGAAATGCCGGATTTGAATCTGGACAGTGAGGCGCTGCGGGCAGAAATTGAGAAAATAGCCGGGTTCTGGCTGGATATGGGCGTGGGAGGTTTTCGTCTGGACGCGGTCAAGGAATTTTATACGGGAAATCCGCAGAAGAATATCGAGTTTTTAAATTGGTTTACCGATGTGGTCAAAGCGCGGGACGCGGATGCCTATCTGGTCGGGGAAGCATGGCTGGAAGTCAGCGATTACGCGAAATATTATGAGAGCGGCATCGACAGCCTTTTTAACTTTGCTTTCGCGGACAAAGACGGCATCATTTCCAAAACCGTCAACGGTTCTCCGATATCGAGATACGGAGCGGAGAGCGCGGCATTACAGGAGACTTTCGGTCAGTACAATGAAAAGTATATCGATGCGCCTTTTTATACCAATCACGATATGGGAAGAAGCGCGGGATATTATGCCGGTGAAAATTCAGAGAAGCAGACGAAGTTTGCAGGTGCGATGAACCTGTTCATGAGCGGCTCGGCCTTCCTGTATTATGGAGAAGAACTTGGCATGAAGGGTTCCGGAAAGGATGAGAACAAGCGCGCTCCCATGTACTGGAGCAAGAATCCGGACACAGAGGGCATGTGTGACGGACCGGCGGATATGGACGATGTGAAGATGAAGTTTGACAGCCTGGAAGAGCAGGAACAGGAAGCTGATTCCATATATCATTATTATAAGAAGGTAATAAAGATCAGGAATCAGAATCCTGAAATTGCGAGGGGCGATGTGGAATTTCTGGAATCGTTTTCGGGAGACAGTTTCTGCGTCCTGCGAAAAACATGGGAAGGATCCGAAGTCATGCTGGTCTTCCATACCGGAGAAGAATCGGAAACGATTGATCTGGGAGGAATCACCGTAAACGGCAAAGAGATTTCGGAAGAGAACATTCGCGGCACGCTGGAGACCGGCGGGGAAAAAGTCTCGGTGACCGGCACGGCTGTTACAATGCCGGAATATTCGGTGCTTGTTCTAAAGTGATTTTATAGTGGTTATATCGTAATATGATTGTTGCACTAAATGTAACTATATTTGTTTGAATATCAAAATATATGACGCGAAGAAAATGTCGAAAAATGCGAAGAATTGGTGTAAAAAGAATGAATGTGACGTATAGTGCAACAATATGCAGAAAAAAAGAGAGAAACAACAGAAACCCCCGAATTGCTTCGGGGGCTCTGTTGTGTAAAAGGGGAATTCTTCCGGAATTGCTATTACCGACTTAACTTCCGTGATTAAGTCTATAAACACTATATAATTTAATTGGTGTTTCGTCTATGAATATATTCTGACGAAATGAAACTATATTAGCGAGAATGTCAAATTATGGAGAAAAGCGCGAAAAGAAATTTTGAGGAAAATCGTTTTACAAAGCCGTAAAGAAAAAGGGGAGCGAAGCAGGAAAAACGCCGGTCCAAAACGAAGCCGCGGTAAGGGTACGGAAGGCCGGCAGGCAGAAAAATAGGATTGAAATCTGTATGGGTTTGGTGTAAAGTAATAGTTAGCAAAAATACAAAAGTGCAAAGGAAGAGAGAGATATGGGAGAGAGTGTGAAAAATCAGGGAGGCTGGCGTACAAATAAATGGGTGCGCGCGGCAATTCCCGCATTGCTGCTTCATTGCAGCATCGGTACTGTTTACTGCTGGTCAATTTTCAGCCAGGAAATTGCGGATTATATCGGATTTTCCAAAGGCGCGACGGAATGGGCATTCAGCTTTGCGATCTTTTTCCTCGGAATGTCGGCTGCATTTCTCGGAAACGTTGTTGAGAAGGACATCCACAAGTCGTCTTTGATCGCTTCGATCTGCTTCGCGGCCGGCATGGCTGGCACAGGATTTTTTATCTATTATGGCGGCGCCCATAAGGGAAGTGTGCTGGCGCTGATCGGAATCTACATATGCTATGGTTTTATCATGGGTGTGGGTCTTGGAACCGGATATCTGTCGCCGGTTAAGACGCTGATGCTGTGGTTTAAGGACAGAAAGGGCCTGGCAACGGGTCTGGCAGTTGCCGGATTCGGTGCGGCGAAAGCGATTGCGAGCCCGATCATGCAGGCAATGCTTGGCGGACTCGGCGAAGGCGGTATTTATAAGATGTTCCTGATTCTGGCAGTTGTATACTTTGTGATGATGTTTGTGGGACATCTGCTTTTAAAGAAACCGGATGACTGGCATGAACCTAAGAGCAAGGGAGAAAGCCAGAGCATCATGTCTGTTTTAAAGACCAAACCGCTTTCCAATTATATCGGTATCTGGCTGATGTTCTATATCAACATCACCTGCGGTCTTGCATTGATTTCACAGGAAAAAATGATTGTAAAATGTATCGGTCTTGCGGCTTATGCAGGCGTTATTTCCACCGTATCCGCAATTTTCAATGCGGGCGGCCGTCTTGGATTCTCCGCATGGGCGGATACGATGAAGGACAGAAATACCATATATAAACTCATTTTTATTCTTTCGATCGTATTTACCGGCGTTGTTATGGCGACAAGCGGTATTAAGAACGGGGAGGGCAACGCGCTGCTGATCGTTCTCGTACTCGGCCTGATTTTCGTTGTCAATGCGGGATACGGCGGCGGATTCTCCAACGTACCGACGCTTTTGTCCGATCATTACGGCATGGGAAATATCAGTGCGATACACGGCATTACCCTTTCCGCCTGGGCGTTTGCGGGACTGAGCGGTAATCAGATGGCAACCTGGATTGTAAATCATTTCGGAGAGCCGGTAGAGCATGCGCTTGCGGACGGCAGCGTTATTACGGTCAATCCGACAGGATATCAATGTGTGCTCTATGCGACGATCGTGCTTTATGTGATTGCGCTGGTGCTGAGCTTTGTGCTGGTGAAACCTAAGGAATGAAGATTCTCTAAGGCGTCAGAAGACGCCGCCCAAGAGAATCTAAACATTCCTGAAAGAATGCCCGCGGGGCATTCTTCCGGTGAGATGAAAAGCTAAAGAATCCAAACATAAGCATAAAATAGAAAACGGCGCAGCCGGCGGGCTGTGTCGTTTTTTTATGTCAGAAGGGGGGCTTATATATGAGACGATATGTTATGTCTGCATAGCACTGGCTATTGCAATAAAAATAGTTGTTATAGCCAATGCAATTCCTGAAAATAAAAGTTTAGGGAGGCAGACATGGGCTATATAAAAGCAGAAGGAATTCTGCCGATAGAGATAAAAGAGCTGATACAGCAGTATGTTGACGGAAAAAGTATCTATATCCCGAGCAAGTCGTCGCACAGACAGGCATGGGGAACAGGCACACGAATGAAACAGGAACTTTTGAGGCGTGACAGACAGATTTACGAGGATTATCTTGCAGGAAGCAGGACGGAGGAACTGGCCGGCAAATATTATCTGTCAGAGAAAAGCATACAGCGTATCCTGAGAAAAATGAAGAAACAATAGGCATATCCGGAGCCTGACTGTCTGTTGTTTATAAATTATGAGCTGATACCTGGCAATGCGGAGAAGTTCATCACGACAAGGAAGATAGACAGCTTTGAGAGTCTTGCGAAATTCACAGCGGACAGGGAGAAGAAAGACACACTGATTCTCCGCAGAAAAAACTGGAGATATGGCTTGACAGGGCTAATGAAGTAGAGGCGTATTTCACGGAACATGGAAGTCTATTTATGCCAAGTACAACGCTGTTTCATGATGGAGCCAATATGTTCAGGTGGATACATAAGCAGAAAAAGCTGCAGAAGAATGGAATGTTATCTCCATATCAGACAGCACGGCTTGAAGCTATGAAAATCCTGTGTATTACGCCTAAACAGGTGAGTGGATGGAATCAGGGATACCAGTATGCTAAGCAGTACTTTGAAGAAAATGGTTATTTATTTGTTCCTAAAAAATATACAGCTCCTGATGGTTTTGAACTTGGAAAATGGATATGGGAGCAGAGAGAAAAGTATCTGGGATTATCAGGAGGAAAACTTAGTGATAATAAGATCGATATGCTGGAAGAGATAGGGATGTTCTGGAAAGACCTAAAAAATGCTGAATGGGATTGGTTTGTCGGACTATTGCGTGAGTGTATCGGAAAAACGGAGAAGCCTTTTGTTATCGGAAAAAGTTATAGATATAAAAGTTATGCTCTTGGGGAGAAAGTAAGTGAAGTTATCAAACAGTATGCCGAGGGGAGCCTGACAGCAGAGCAGGAAAGAAACCTTAGACAGGCTGGGTTTAAGTTTAATAGGCATATCAAGTAAGAAAAATAGGAACTGTAAATTTTCAGTTCCTTTTTGCAGAGTAGTTGGAAAATGTTTAAAAGGATAGTACAATTAAATCAAATACTTTGATAAGAAGGAGTTGTACTAATGATGGCAGAATTAGATATACTTAATGGTTTCGTAGGGAAAGTTATTAGTGATTGTATTGATATATCAATAAGTGCAATTAAAAAGGCAGATAAGAATTGACCTGTCCCCGATAGCATAGACACCTAAAACGAAAGGATTCTATCCGGTTCTTAGGAGGCTGTAAAAAATCTTGTGTCTATGAATGAATAATCTCTATTGATAGGAATCAGATATGTAGAAATTTGTTGTCGAATAACGTAACATCTATGTTGTCGAAATTTCTTTCTGATAATAGTATTACCAGCTGGTTCTTTTTTATACATCTGTTTTGATTTTTTTGCATACCAATCAGGCATTAGCGGCAGGAAGGCTTTCCGTGGGCTCTGCCCACACCCGGCCTCCAGAATAAGGATGGATAATTCTGGCAATACTGCTAATGCCGATAGAATAAGGTAAGGCTGGAACATTTTTCATAAAGTGTGATGTTCCGGCTTTTTCCCGTTACAGATGCTGGGTAAGCCGCTCCCCGTACAAAACAATCAGCTGGTTCAGCGCCTGGTCCCAGTTTCTGTAGCGCTGTGTCCATTTCTTTACCACGTTCCCACTGGCGGGATAAAGCATCTTTTCCAATGCGCCATCACTTGGAAATACACTTTTTGTCTTTGTCACTTTCCGGTACTGGCGGTTCAGCCCCTCTATGATGTTTGTCGTATACATGATGCGCCGGATATCATCCGAAAACTGGAAAAAGGAACTGACATCTTCCCAGTTGTTCTCCCAATTACTTATTGCATACGGATATTGTTGTTCGTCAAATTAGATGATGCTTTCATCGTCACATTAAATGCAGCTTTTGGTGCTGAAACTACACAGATGCAG
>ERZ808054.382-NODE-382-length-45565-cov-4.070436_pt1 | contig 45565 bp, 28 predicted proteins | sample MGYA00380201_ERZ808054 | MGnify/ENA primary metagenome ERZ808054 (study PRJEB31490, sample SAMN06133419) | mouse gut metagenome | isolation source: Z5_2 | host: mice | place: China: Chengdu | collected 2015-05 ...
CCGCAAGGCTCCCATCCTGTCCGTAAATTTCCCCGCAGATCTTTGCGGGCAAGATCTCATTACTGCTCTGCCAGTAGACCTTTGCTGAAAGCTCCTTTTCCTCCCGAAGGCTCTGGGCATGAAACCGCGCGCTGACAAGCTCGGAGGCGTAGGCCTTTTTCACGCCGTAATAGACAGGCTTCGGAGCGGCGTAATAATCCACGCTGCAGGTACAGGTGTTATTGGGAAATGGCTCGTTAAACTGCCATGGGAAGGTGCCGCCACAGCCCAAAGCCCGCCGCCTGTTGGCTTCCACTGCATATTTTAAGCCTTCATACTGCATGAACTGGCTGGCTCTCACCGCATCCTCAATGCAGACCAGCTTGCCTTCAAAACACTCCTGCATCAGGTCAAAATTGTTCCACCAGGATCCCCTGTGAAAATAATATTCATTATCTTTACTGGGCGGCCAGAGATGCGCAGGAGCCATGTTTTTATATAGCACATCGATATTGGTCATCCCCTCCACGCCAAACTCACTGGAAAGCAGGGAGGTTCCTGCATTATATAACGTATACTGGCCGGTTAAGCCCTGATGCTCCCAGGGACCGTGGACGTCATGCAGACCCAGCGGGTCTTTTTCAATATTTTCCAATGTGTTATTGAACATCCTGCCTGTAGGCGAGGACTCAAGGAAATAGCGGGAAGGATCGTACTTTTTAACCTGTTCTCCCAGGATTCTTATCACCGGCTCGTCCATGCTGATCATGGCGTTATCCGGGCCGGAAAGTTCGTTTCCGCCGCCCCATAGCGCCAGGGAAGGATGGTGCTTTTTCCGGGGAATGATCACCGACGCTTCCTGTTCCATCAGTTTTAAAAATGCCGGATCCGAAGAGGGTTCATTCTCAATCCCGGAGCTGGACTGGATAAATTCCTGCCAAAGTAAAATCCCCTTTTCATCGCAGAGATCATAAAAATCCTCCCGCTCGATGAGACCGCCGCCCCAGATCCGAAGGCAGTTCACATGGGCATCTTGGGCAAGTGTCAACAGCCGCTCCAATTTTTTGCTCCGCCGTACCCCGTACATGGCATCTATGGGTACCCAGTTATAACCTTTCATATAAATCCGGCGGCCGTTGATGCAGGCGGTGTAAGGACGGGCCTGCTCGTCCGGCGTCTCGTTTTTCACAAAAGTAAGGCTCCTGATGCCGAAACGGACTTTTTTCTGATCCGACGCTTCTTTTTCTTTCTCCGTCTCGTAAACGGACACTTCTAACTCATATAAAGGCTGGCTGCCATAACCGTTAGGCCACCAAAGCTTCGGATTTTCCACCTCAAAGACAAATTCCGCAGTTCCGCCTGCCACCGCTTTTTTCTGTCCGGAAAGGCAGTTTCCTTCAAAGTTTACCGCCGCCCTGACAAATGCCTGCCCCTCACCTGAATGTTCCACAGGCACTTTGACATGTACCGTCGCTTTTTTGTGATCCTCAGAAAGCGTTGTCTCTATATCGGGCCGGTCTAAGACTGCCTGCCCGGTGACTAAAAGATACACATCATCCCAGATTCCCAAATGGATCATCCGGGGACAGAAATCCCACCAGTAAGTCATCCGGCTTTTATGGGTCTTTACGTACCGGGTTTTGGAAACCTGTGGCTGTTCATCCGGCGCTTTCTCCAATACTACAGCCAAAAGATTCTCTTCCCCTTCACGCACCAGCCCCGTAACATCAAAACAGACCGGAGTGTACATGCTGTGATGCTCCCCCAGAAAATGGTCGTTTAAATAAAATTTCGCATCATAATCCACGCCCTCAAAACACAGCCTGACCCTTTTATTCTCAAGGGCTTCCTCCACCATAAATTCCTTCCGGTAAACCCAGGTCCGCTGCGGCACCCATTCCGCAAGCAGGCTGTTTTTTTCAAAATGAGGGTCGGGAACTGCGCCGCAGCAAAGCATATCATAAAGGACAGAGCCCGGCACCTTAGCCGGTTTCCAAAAACGCACGTCCCTTGTGTTTTGTTTTTCGCTGTTCCGCCAGACCCAGTCCTCGCCCAGAAAATCCTTGATTTTCCAGCCGTTTCCGTTTAAACTTATTTTTCCCATATCAGATTTTCCCTTCAACTCCTTTTTTCAGCCATTTTCCACTCCATATCCGCCAGATAAAGAACAGGGAACGCATGATCCAGTCCACTGCCATGGCAGCCCAGATTCCCATAAGCCCCATCTGAAATCCTTTGACGAATAAATAACTAAGTCCGATTCTAAACACCCACATACAGCCGATGGACACCCACATGGTATACCCTGCATCCATTGCCGCCCGCAAGGCGTTTGGCAGCGCAAAACCGGTAGGCCAAAACAGCATGGCGCAGACAGAATGAAAGACGATCACTTTCCCTGCCAGCAAAAGCGCTTCCTCCGACACCCGGTACAGACCTGCAATCTGCGGCGCAAACAAGATGATCCCGACATTTAAAACCGCCATAAAAAGATAGGCGTACAGCATCAGCTTTTTGACATATGATCTGGCCTGTTCTTTTTCATTTGCCCCCAATGCCTGGCCTACCACCGTGATCATGGCGATTCCCATTGCCGAGGCAGGGATTACCGCTATCCCTGCCACCACCCCCGCAATTGCATTGGCGGCGATCGCCGTCGTGCCAAGCCCCGCGATCAGGCTTTGTACCAGGATCTTGCCAATCTGGAAGATAAAGTTATCCATACCTGTGGGAATCCCGATCCCCAGGATCTTTTTAACGCTCTTCCACTGAAGCGGACGGAAGATCGGTCTGCCATAATGAAGCTGCCTGTCCGCCCGGCACATAATGCGGAACAAGAAAACAGCGCCAAACATTCTGGAAAAAAACGTGGAAAACGCAACCCCATATACGCCTGCGTGAAACCCGAGGATCAAAACGGCGTTGCCCGCAATGTTGATCACGTTCATCCAAAAAGAAATCCGCATTGTTGTGCGGGAATCCCCCATAGCCCGGCTTAAAGCCGCACTGGCATTATAAATCCCCAAAAACGGATAGGAAGCCGCCGTGATATAAAAGTAAGCCACGGCATTTTTCATGACGTCCTCTTCCACACTGCCAAAGATCGTCTTTAAAAGCCATCGGTTGGACAAAATGGCAAAGGCCATGATCAAAAAGGCGATTCCTGTCACTAAAAGCAGCAATTGGTTTGCGGTTTTTACCGCTTCTTCCTGTTTTTTCTCACCAAGTCTGTGTGCAGCCACTACCGCGCCGCCGGTGGAAAGGGAAGCAAAGACATTGATCAAAAGGATGGCGATGGAATCTACCAACGATACCCCGGATACCGCCGCCTCCCCTGCGCTTGATACCATGACGGAATCCGCCATCCCCACAGTCAGGCCTAAAATCTGTTCGAGCACTAAGGGAACTACCAGCGCCGCCAGCGCTTTCCCTGTAAAAATTGGTTTTTCTGTATCACTTATCTCATCCATGGACCGGTTTCCTCCGCTTCAGCGTTCTATCAGATTGCATTCCGCAAACCCTTCCGGCGTTTGACGGATGGTTTTGATCTGCCAGGGGGCAAGAGAAATCTGGTATTCGGCATCCCGCAACTTTACGCGAACGCTGCCGCCTTTACCTTCTGTTTCAAATGCCCGCAGCACTAATCTTCCCGGTTCAGATAAGCTTTCTTTAATACAGGATACCGCTGCGTTCTGGGAAGAAAGCTCCAATGCCGCCCCGCAGCTTTCAAACCGTGCGCCCAGATGAGCGGAGTCTCCTAAATATTCCACCGGCATATGCAGCAAGTCCGCTTCCTCAAACAGCCTTTTTTTAGGCAGTGCCTCTTTATGGGGGATCAGCCGGCATTCATAATCCCATACCCCCTGATCCATGTATGCATGATCTAAATCTTCTTCCAAAGGACCGCCTGCGCCTCTTGCATGGACCGCACTCCTTGCCAGGATCAGCCGGTATTCATTTCCGACCTGCATACAGCCATAGATACTGTCGTTTAATACGGCAAGTCCGCTTCCGTCCTTTTGCACCAGATCCGCAAACCGGTGCTGGTAATACTCCGGGTTCTCCCCATTACAGTGGATTTTATTTTCCGCAAGAAAGACCGTTTCCGTAAAGACGGCTGCCGGTGTGTCCGCCATGGGAAGGCACAGGGCAATCAGACGGTGCTTTTTTGTGTTTTGCAGGCGCATGGCTATTTTTAACACATCACTGTCCTTTTCCATGATATAGTCGATCCGAAGCTCCGACTCCCCGTCCGCTAAAAATACCCGCAAAACGGCACGCAGCGCATTATCCTCGATCAGACGGCTCCTGGTTACCCGGAACTGTCCTCTTTCTTCCCCGCAAAATACGGTCTCGCCCCAGGCTCCCCTGTCGTCATAAAAAATTTTCACTCCGGCTCCTTCTGCCAGCATCTCGATCCCTTCTTTTTTCAGGGAAACAGGAAGCCCGCTTTGCCCATCCGCCACAAGGGAAATAATGCCGTTGTCCATGGAAAGTCCTTCCACTTTGATAACAGGGCGGCTGCTTTCATCGTTGGGTCCTTCCCCCAAAACCCGGTAGACCGCAAATCCATATGCCGGAACCTTTGCCTGAAAAAGGATCGACTTACGGCTCTCCGGCGCGGAATTATGGTAATGGGATTCACAGGCATAGATTTCTGCCCCATAGGGATCCCGCAGCCGCAGTGGTTTTTTGTCCGCCCTTGGCACATACACCTCCGCCTCGTATACGCCGTCGTATGAAACGGACGTGGGATTGACCAAAAGCAGTGGAAACCCGTCTCCCCTGGTATCCAGCGCATTGGCAATCGCCTGCACGCCATTGTGGATGATTTCTTCCGCCTGCGCGATGGAAGCGCCAAATTCCCTGACAGCCGCCGTCCTTGCCGTTTCAATACTGGTTCCTGCCAGAATATCGTGGAACTGGCAGAACAAAGTCCGCTTCCACGCCTTCTCCAGTTCCCAAGCCGGATAATGCCAGCTGTCCGCCCCCATCAGGGCAGCCATTTTCGCAATAGCTTCCGCTTTAAGGAGCGTCCATTCCGCCCGCCGGTTCGACGTTTTGATCCCTCTGTCAGAACTGTAACAGCCAAAATAGATCCGCCCCAGTTCTCCTGTTACCACCGGAAGCTTATCCGTCTCCAGACAATCAAAAAATTCCCCCATAGTGGCAAAATCCAGCGTGTCTTTTCCCCGTTCGGTACGCAGTTCATACAGGGAACGGATATTTTCAATGGTAGGACCGCCGCCGTGGTTTCCGACACCATAAAAAACAGCCATTTTGTCATAACCGATCTCATCCAGCCCTTCTGTACTTTCTTTGATGTTAAATTCCATGGTAGGACGAGTCCACGCCATGTATTCTCCTCCGGTGCGCTCTGTGGGGATACTGGTCCCGTCCGCCGCCTGCCAGTTAAAAAGGCAGGGGAGCTTTACGCAGTTTTTTGCTGGCCGTGACACCGTATTGGAACGCAGCCCGCAGCCTGCAAAAATAGCCGGGAGGTTCGCCCCATGCCCAAAGCTGTCGGGATTAAGTCCTTCTGTCACTTCTACGCCAAATTCTCTTTTCACAAAATCCTTCCCATAAAGGAACTGGCGGATCAGCGCTTCGCCGGAAGAAAGGTTACAATCCGGCTCTATCCACATCCCGCCGGCAATCTCCCAGCGCCCTTCCGCTACCCTTTCTTTAATCTTCTCAAACTCATCCGGGCAGTTTTCCTTAAGCCATGCCAAAAATGCAATACTGGTCTGGGTAAATTTAAAATCCGGAAATTCTTTCATCCTCTCTAATGCAGACGCAAAGGAGGATTTCACTTCCTGCATTCCTTCCGCCCGGTCCCAAAGCCAGACAGGGTCTATATGGGTATACCCGATCATAAAAAAATGTTTCTCATCCATCCGCCTCATCCTCCCATTCCAGAAGATTCACTTTTTTACAGTGATCGCCGTCTATTTGCAGCGTTAAAATCTCATAAGCGCCAATCTCATAGGGATAACAAATACCGTTAAAAGCAAACTTGCCCTGTGTCTTTTCCCCTTCTGTTTCAAACAGTCGAAGCACCATGCCGTCCGTATCTTCCGCCGGTTTCACGCAGCCCAGCTCCACATTCGGCTCAGGGATGGTCAAACCGCTCCATTGCCGGAACGCCTTACTGCCCTCGTGGCAATTATCCATTGTATACAAAATCGGATTACCGCAGCGTTCCGCCAGCCTGTAATATTCTCCCTTTTTTAATGTACCGCCATGGGGACGCAGGATAAAGTTAAATTCCTGCTTCCCAATATCCGTGTATTCGTAGCCCTCTGACGGATTATACCAATTTACGCCGTTCCCCTGTGCGTAGATAGCGCTGCGGGCAAGGGGCAGGGAAAGGAAATCCGCTTTTGACTCTGGATTCTTATCTATCACAAAAGCATATTTGGCATCGTTTGCAATAAACAGCCCGGCTCCTTTTTCTGTCACGTCAAGAAACCTCTGCATACAGCTTTCCGTTCCGTATTCCGCCCGATTCCGGTATATTCCGTAAGCAGACTCCCTTAAAATCTCCGCCTTGTTCTGCGCAAGAGGATACCGGATCAGAAGCTGCTGCCATTCCCGGTCAAAGTACAGGCGGTTTACAATCTCGATTTCCGAAGCGTCATGATACAAAATATAGTCCTGCTTTAAAATGCTGCCGCCTAAACGATAAACAGCGCGCACAATTTTCCTGTGGCTGCCCTCCTCTACAAGCTGCAGGGATTCAAACCTAAGCCTTTCGCCGGAATCCTCAAAGGGACGCTCCTGCCTCCCGCCCCATGCGTCCCTTTCGTCCTTCCAGATTGGAAACGAAACCGGTGCGCTTAGGGCTTCGTAACCCGTTTCTTTCTCATACAGGGAACATAAATATCCTTCCTCGTTAAATGTCACCCGGAGCTTTTCATTTTCCAAAACTGCAGAGTTTACCGCGGGATCTGCCGCAGACTTTTGTTCTTCCCCTTCGTTCCTTAAAAGCCATGCCCCGCCGCTCTCTCTGCTGTCGTCACATAAAACGCTTTCACCAATCAAAGTGCGGTATATGGCAAACCCAAAGGAAGGCACCTTTGCATCAAATACGATTCCCCGCCTGCCGCCAATATTGTAATTTCGCACCTTTGCCTGTGTATGTACTCTCTGATAAGGAATCTCATTTCCGTCCGGATCCTTGAGGATCAGCCCGTCTTTGCAAAACCAGTTTAACTCGATGGCAATCGGACCATCCCATTCCTTCCCTGAAAGGTTAAAAAGGACTAAGGGAAAGCCTTCCGCCTGTGTATCGATCTGGTTTATCATGTGCTGCATGGCCATGACCCACAGCCGCTTTGCCTCCGACTGGACCTTTGATAACTGCATGATTGCTTCATCCCTTGCAGGCTTTATGGTAGTGCCGCCTAAGGTGTCATGGAACTGGTTGAATAAAAGCGTCTTCCATAATCCCGTTTGTTCCTTTTTCCTGCTAACCGGTACGACCGCACCGGTAAACATTTGATCCATGGAGATCATCCCATCCATCTGCAATAAACGTCTTTCCGCCCTGCGGTTATTTTTCTTTAATCTGCCATCCATCAAATAGCAGCCGGTGTTAACCTTATCAAAAAAATCCCTGCGCACAGGAAGTTTCGCCCTTACTTCTCCCGCCAGACTGTCAAAAAATTCCCTGTAGCTGCCAAATACCAGTTCCTGATCCGGCATTTCTTCCCGCAGCCGGTACACTGCCTCCAGATTTTTTCTGGTAGGTCCGCCGCCGTGGTTTCCTACTCCGTAGCAGCATGCGATTTCCGTCAAGTTCTGCCTTTTTGCAGCCTCATCCGCCTTCTCGACGGCCTCTTTGGTCTGCTCGTAAAACCAGGTGGTATACTCGCTGGGAAGACTTATAGCGTTTACCCTGCTTCCGTCCATGCTTTCCCAGACAAAAACAGGAGTATCGAGCCTGGGACGCATAAACACATATTCCTGCATACCGCTCTTTTTTAAGATCTGGGGCAGCATGGGATTATGCCCGAAACTGTCCACGTTAGATCCCGTCCTTGCAATGATCCCGAATTTTTCTTTCAGGAAGCGCTGTGCATAAAGCCCCTGGCGCACAAAAGCCTCCCCGCAGGGCAAAATACAGTCCGGTTCTAAGAACCATCCCCCGGTAAGCTCCCACCTGCCTTCCTTTACCCGCTGTCTGATCTCCTCAAACATCGAAGGGGCAACGGCTTCGATCCATTCCAAAAATACAGAGGATGTAGAGGTAAATTTCATTTCCGGATACTCGTTAAGCCTGTCTAAGGCTGACCGGAAGGTAGCCTTGACCTCCTGCATCCCCTCATCCCAATCCCAGAACCACACCGGGTCGATATGGGAATTCCCAATCATATAAAGGGTTCGTTTCTTCATTATCTTTTCCCCCATTTCTCTATCTGCAGGTAAGCAAAGCCTCTGCGACCTGCCCCATATTCTGCCCATTGATCTCAAGATTGATTCCAATACGCAAACGGCGCGCTGTCCTTCCTGTAATCTGCAGCTTTGCCACGATTTCCTTTTTCTCTCCTGCATTCATCTGCAACGTAAATTCCTTACTTCCGGTCGCTTTTACGCTTTCCGGCAAAATAAGGGAAATCCTGGACTGTACCGGTTTTGCATAAGGGTTTGTAACAAAAACTGAAAGCCTTTTCTCTTCCCCCGCTTCTCCGAAGATCTGATAAGGATGACAGGATACCAGCCGCTGGTCCGGGTCAAAGTTTACCTCTGATTTAGGAAGAAGCTTTTCATGCAGCGCCGCAAGTTCTCTCCCTCTTTTTTCCAACTGGTCCAGATAATCCTTTCCCCGGTCTTTATACTGCCAATGCCCGGTAAGGATAATGTCAGGAGAAAGCTTCCGGTAAAGCGCCCCGCTTTCTTCAAAATCCGTATAATAAAACAGATTTTTATACACATAATTGCAGAACAGACCATCCTCGTCCGCATATTGGTCTCCCGCACAGAGCACTTTTTTCCCATCCACGGTAAAACTGATTGCCACTTCATACTCCGTATGTCCTGACATGGGATACAGCGTAAGCTCATATTCCTCCCAGAAAAAAGGAGTATTTAAGGGCAGCACCTTATCTACCTTAACCGGATCATACCAAAGGCAGGGCAGATCGTAATCTGACGGGTTTTCCAGAATATCCGCAAAGCTTTCCGCACACATGACCTTGGTTTTATACCTTCTTTGCAGCAGGGAAAACCCCGCCACATGATCGTCATGATAATGGGTGGGGATACAGCCATCAATGGACTTCACCCCGAGATGGTCAAAAAGCCAGGGAAAAGTGTAAAGCCAGGGTCTTCTGGAACTTTTGTCAACCCCTGCCGCCGCGCCCGCCATAAAATCATAGCCCAGATCCAGAATCAATGCCTTGCCGCTTTTCGACAAGAGCACGTAGGAGTCGCTCATGCTGGTCCTGTTAAACAATAAGTGCTCTGTAATATGTTCATACGGTTTCTCCCGGAGCTGAAAACATCTGGGATTTTGCCGCCTTAATTTCATCAGAGCTGCCAGATTTTCCACCGTTTCCGGTATTGCTTCCTCTGGCCGCATGGGCTTTCCGTGGGAGGGCAAAAGCCAGTCATAGTTCTGTTCCTGCAAAAACAAAAGCGACAATACGGTATAGGGAAGCCCTTCCCCTCCGTTATAGCTCCATTGGGTTGCCGCAAGGGATTTGACCTTGCCTTTTTCAAAGATCAGATCCCCGGTAAAAGCCAGCTTCTGGCCGTCAACCTCCATTTCCAGCGTCACGGAACCGGTGGTATGGCCAGGCGTTGGCCAAACCCTTACTTTGATTCCTGCAAACTCGTAATCCCCATAATCCAAAAGACTCCCGGAAACCAAAAGGCTTTCCAGCGAACAGAAACGGTCCTGCCTGCAGTTATAATTATTCAGAATTTCCCGGCTCTGCCACATAAGATCCGCTTCTTCAATCAGCTCCCTCTCCGCATGAGGAACATAGACCGGATATTTCCCATTTACCCCGGAAAGCCCCTGGAGCTGATCCCTGTGGTGATGAGTCAGTAAAACCGCTTCCACCTTGCCAATCCCAAGACCTTCAAGCTCTCTGCACACTTCCCCGCTGCCAAAATCAACAAGGACTGCCCTGTCATGATTTTTTATGATATATACGAAGCAGGTATCTTCATATAAATAAACATGATCCGTAATATGTTTCAGCATCTCGTCACCTAACCTTTTTCATCTATATCACACCGGCAGTCACCATGTTTTTCCAGGAATTGTCAGAAAGCGGCAACGTGGCATAGGGCGGATTTTCCCTTTCATCCAGCACCAGCCGCTTAGCCTCCAACTCTTCCAGCCGGCTTTCCTTTCCCGCAAGGTAATCCTCAATGCGCTGGGCTGCGCTAAGAAGCCTCTGTCTGATGCCTGCGATGCGGATATCCTGTACTTCCCAGCCAAAGGGGCGGTTTTCTTCCATCCACTGCCTGTTTAGGCATACGCGGAAGGCTTCTATCCTTTCCGCAGTCTCCCTGGCCCGCTTTACCAAAGCTTCCATCTCTTTCCTGTCCTTATCCTGGTAGGCGCGGTAAAGCCGGATCCCCAGGTCGCATTTATACTCCAGTGCATGGGAAAGGGCTCCAAGGGTTTCAAACAGATAAGCAAAACCGCCGCCTTTTTGGGCGATCGCCCACAGTTTCTCCGCGCACTGTGCAAAATGTGCCGGATATGTCTTTGAATCCACATGTCGGTCATACATTCCAAGCATGGGATCCTGGTAAAGTAAATATTTTGCCGGACCCACGCTGACCCTGCCGGGGCTTTTATTATCCGGCGTCAAATTCGGCGTATCCAGTTCCATGAAATCTCTAAGATCCGCCCCGGTGCAGGTCTTTAACCTGGCTCCTACCCACTCGCTATCCGTCCTGCCCGCATAGTTTTCTTCCGCATATAACGCCAAAACCGGGAGTACGCAGCTTTGGGCCGCTTCCCCGCCGTCATCCCCCCAGCCGGTAACGATGATATGATCTATCCCATGCTTGCGACAGGCTTCAAAAGCCAGTTTAGAAATCTGCATACTGTGATGCAAAAGCGGCGCAAACCCATTCCACTTCCATGCACCCCCTGCAAATCCCACATGTTCTGTCATCTTCTTGTGGTTCTTTAACATCCTGTCATAAACTTCTTCATTTCTGGAATAATAATCCCAGTAAATAAGTTCCACATTCTGCGGAATCATAGCACGGATTTCATCCGTAACCTGGATTTCTTCGCTGTAATATCCAGCCCCGGAGAGCAGCTTAAAGAACATATCGCTCCACATCATACAGGTAAATCCATATTTTTCGCAGATGGCAAGCACTCTCTTTAAATGCTCCCGCATGATCTCAAACCGTTCCCGATATCCGTACTTATTAAGGAATCTGCCCCTGCCCACCATTTCAGCCTCGTCCATACCGATATTGATTACCCGAGAGCTTACCGTCTCCGCAAAGGTCCGTACCATATCCTCGATCAGTTCATAGGTCTTATCTTCCCCGCAGATCAGGATATCGGTCGTATCATGCACCTGATCAAAAGCTTTCCACCTGAAAATCGCATTTAGGTGGGCAAGTGTCTGGATACAGGGAACCAGCTTGATTCCCAGTTCCCCGGCATAAGCGTCAAGCTCCCTAATTTCCTCCCTGCTAAAACGCCCCCTCAAAAAGCCAAAGAACGGACGGCCTTCGATCTCATAGGTATCTTCCGTATAAAGCATGAGCCTGTCATAACCCATGAAAGCCATCCACACCAAAAGCTTTTTCAAGTAATCCATATTGCACACCGCATTTCGGGAACAGTCCACCATATACGTCAGGTGAAAAACAGCCGCCCTCTCGTCGCAATGACCAGCTACCCGACCTTCTTCCTGCCATCTGGCAAGGATGGAAAGACCCCGGTAATATTCTACCGTCCTGCTGTATCCGATCATGGCCACATCGCCTGAAAGCGTCACCGTAAGCCCCTCCGGCTGGCTGCAGACCGTTACCTTTTCTTCCAGCTTTTCATAAGCAGACGGCAGTCTGACTAATTTTCTTTCCATTTCACTTCTCCCTGTTCGTTCCAATTATAATCAGGGTCGCTGCAGGTTATGGTAAATTTCTTCGTTGCAAGGTCCGCCCGAAGCACCGCCTTTGCACCGTTTGATTCCCTTGTGATCTCCAAAAGGTGATCCGGCAGGTCCGATACTGCCGCTTCCCCGTCAAAAGCCGGAAACTCATTCCGAAGGCGCATCAGCTTGCAGAGCTTTTGCACCACAGGTTTTTGTACTGCAGCTTTGATCTCACTGATTTCATAGTTATGTCGGCTGATGTTCCGCGGGAAATTCGTGCGCTCCATCAGTTCATAGTCATTTGCTCCTGCCAAAAGACCCATATAATAAACCTGAGGCACGCCGGGTGCAAAAAACTGAATCGCGCGGGATAATAAATACGCCTGATCGTCTTCTCCCAGTGCAGAATAATAAGTACAGTTGATCTGATAGACCACTGGCTTATCCTTGGCTTTTGCCGAAAAGTCCATCTTAAAATTCGCGCCGTATTGTTCTGTCTGGCGGATCACCTGGTCCAGTTCTTCCTCCGAAAGCAGATCTTCCACGTCCACCGTACCGATGCCGTCGTGGGTATCCAGAGTGGTGTACATATCTCTTGGGCAGATAGAAAACCAGTGTTTTAAGCGTTTGCAGTTTCCGCTGTACAGGGTATGCAGCACTAAGACCGGCAGGGCAAAGTCATAAATGGGATATCCATGTTCCGCTATCTTTAACTGGATCTTATAATGGTCATGGATCTCCGGAAGCATGGGGATGTTCCTTTCCCTCAATACCCCTGCCACTCTTTCCATGCAATCCCACATCTCCGGCTCCACGAAAAAGCAGGAAGTGCCCAGCTTCTTGGTGGCGAAAGCAAATGCGTCAAGGCGCACCATGGATGCCCCATGGTCCATTAAAAACCGCAGGGAACGTTCGATAAACTCCCAGGTGATCTCATTCTCCAGATTCAGGTCCATCTGTTCCTCGCTAAAGGTACACCAGATATCCTCCGAGGTACCGTCCGCAAAGGTGATTCTCTCGCAGGGCGCATGGTCTTTGCGCTTGTTTAACTGATCTACCTGCTCCTTCGTAGGAAACCCTCCCGGCCAGAAATCCTGAAAACGGATAAACATATCCTTATAGGCGGATCCATCGTGTTTTTCCACGAAATCCCGGAATTCCTCCGACTGGCGGGAAAGATGGTTGACCATGAAATCAAACATCAGCTCCCTTTTTTTGGCAATTGCGTCGATATCTTCCCATGTGCCGAAAGCCGGATCCACCTTTTCATAGGTCAAAGGGGCAAATCCCCGGTCGCCGGAGCTTGGGAAAAACGGCAGGATGTGCACAGAGCCGATTTCCCTGTCAAACCAGGTATCCAGTGCTTCTTTCAATTCCTTTAAATTTTTACCAAAGCTGTCCGCATAAGTGATCAGCATAATCTTATTTTTCATTTTTTTATCTCCACACATTAGCAGCGGCAGTTCCTTTCCGCCAAAAAATCATTTTTTTCTTCTTCTTCCATGGCTGCCTTAAGAATCCGGTATTTTGCATCCAGATGACCCGGATCGTCATAAAGGTTATTATTTTCCCATGGATCATTTTTCAGGCAGTACAGCTCCCCGAACGCTTCCCCCGGATATTCCACAAGCTTATAGTCCTTTGTGATAAAACACCGGTAACGCACCGCATCCTGTTCCTCTTTAAATTCCGCCCGCACCACTTTCCTTGTAATGCCCTTTCCCATAAGCAATCCCTTAAGGGAGATCCCATCGCAGTTTTTTGGATAGGGAATGTCCAGATATTCCAAAATCGTGGGATATAAGTCCGCCAACGATATCGGCTCATCTACTGTCTGCGGCGCAATTTCTCTCGGAGCCCACAAGATCAGGGGAACTCTCAGCACCTGTTCGTAAGCCATGGGGCCTTTTTCCCCAAGACCATGGTCATAAAGCATATCTCCATGGTCGCTGGTAATGACCACCAGGGTATCCTTTGACGCCTGATATTTTTCCAGCAGGGAAAACAGCTGCCCAATCTGCATGTCGTAAAGTTCCACCATGGCATAATAATACTGTCTGGTCTTTTTTATCTGTTCCTCCCCCGCCGCCATCCAGACCGTGTCCTGATTCCCCGCAATTCCAAACCTGCCGCCGTATTCTTCCTCGATCTTTCCCTCCCGAAGTGCCTTCTGGGGACCGATTTCCTCATGAACCGCACCCTCCGGCAAAGGGATTTTCTCCAATAACGGTTTTTGCCAGTCCTCTGGAACCGATAAAGGGTGATGAGGGTCCTGAAAGCCCAGATTAAGATAAAAAGGGCGTTCCCTGTCTCTTTCCTTTAAAAACTTCTCCGCCTTTTCAAGGATCCATGCGCCGCTGTGGCATTCTACCGGCATCCCCCAGTCGCTGCACTGATAGGCGTCGTTTTCAAATAAGCGTGCCGTCTGCAGCTGGGGCATTTTTTTGCCCTTACAGATTCCACGCTCCCTAAGCCACGCTTCGTAATGACCGTTTACTCCCCAGTCGCTATGCCCTACCGACAGCTCCGCCGTCTCAAAACCGGCAAAATCCGTAAAGGGTTCCTGGCTGCATACCGGGCGGGTCTCCGGCGACTCTTCATCCCATGGGTAAAAATGCGCCTTCCCGATCTGATGCGTTCTGTAGCCGCTTCGGGTAAGCACCGTGCTTAAAAACCCCGAAGTATCCGCCGCCCGGGTACCAATATTATAGGAACCGTGGCGGGAGGGCAAAAGCCCTGTCATAATAGATACCCGGGAGGGCGTGCATACCGGGTTGGTACAGTATGCCCTTTTAAATCTTGCCCCATTGGACGCGATTTTGTCCAGGCAGGGAGTCTTGATAAAACCATTCCCATTACAGCCTATGGAATCGAAACGCTGCTGGTCTGTGGTGATCAAAATCAGATTTTTCATATCAGTTCCCCATCTTATCCAGATTTTCCTGCGAGATCAGCACCGGCTCCCCCACCGCCTTAGACAGGATGATAGTCCTTGCTATGGATTCTAAGACTTCCATCTTATTAAAGGCATCCATCAGATCCTTCCCCAGAGTCAGCGCTCCGTGGTTCTGCAAAAGAATTGCGTTGGTATCCTCCACAAAAGAAGCAATGGCATCCGCCATCTCAAGGGTTCCCGGGGTGGCATATCCTGCCAGGGCAATTTTTTTCAGCATCATCCTGGTCTCGATCAGGTAATTTTCCGGGATGTTTCTGCCTGCCAGAGCAAAAGCCGTGGCATGGACCGGGTGGGTATGCACTACGGCACTCACATCCGCCCTTTTTTGATAGACCAACCGGTGCATAGGGTATTCCTTGCTTGCCTTGCCGCTTCCCTCCGCCACATTTCCCTCAAGATCCACCACCAGCATCTCCTCCGGCTGCACAAAACCTTTGTTTTTGCCGGAAGGAGTGAGTAAAATATGGTCCTTTGATACTCGTAAGCTTACATTCCCATCAGTCGCGGACACAAGATTCCGCTCATAAAGCAAATGGCAGATATCCGCCAAAGCTTTCCGTTCTTTTTCGTACATCATACAAATCCCCCAACCTTATGAAAATCTGACCTCCACCACCATCTGCCCCGTTTCCTCATGGGCATTGATCCGGTACAATCCGTCTCTTTCTTCTAAATGATCCTTTTGGTCTATGCCGTTTACCGTTACGCTGCACACATTTTTCTTTGTGTAAAAACCAAACGGTCCGCATTCCTGTGCGATTGCAAGAAATCCATCTGGAAGCATCTTTACTTCCTTAAGCCCCAAAAAGCTGATATACTTCTCCGGCAGCCCGATCACTGAATATCCACAGATAACAGGCACAAACAAGTACAGTCCAAACCCGTTTTTATCCACGGATATGGGGAAAGCTTCACCGCTGCTTTCAGATATGCATCCTACAATCTTTTTTTCCATCACGTCTACGCAAAGATAATCCCCCTTGGGAAGGTCAAAAATATCCCCGGCGCATAATCTGGTTTCTCGTGTTTTATCCGTCAGGTTATAGACAGCCACCGCACCGCCCTTTTTTCCGGCAATTCCACAGTCTGCAAGGTTGCCCAGCTTTATCAGCCCTTCCTGTAAAGGGTCTGTAAACAGACAGTCCGGGGAAGGCATCGCCGCCCGCTCCATGCAAAGAAGACGTCCGTCCGAAAAGCAAAGGGGCATGACAGCTTCCTTCACCGTATCCCCGATCCGGTCGGAAAAATAAACCGGTCCGCCGCTTATGGCCCGCAGCACGGCATGTTTGGCGGCATCCGGGTGGAAAGTCCAGAACATATCCCAGTCACAGACATAAAACGCATTGTGATAAGGCGCATTATAAGCGTTCTGCAACAAATGCTCCCCAAAGCCTGTCAAATTATCCGGTACGAAATCATCGCTGTTCCGGCTTAAGGCAGAACCCTGCCGCCCCAAAATATTTTCCATTGCCATACCCATGCAGTTGATCAGCCTGCCGCCCATGTAGGCTGCCGCCGCCCCCTCCAACGCCTCATGGGTCTCCCTGGCTGCAAGAGATACCGGAATATCATTGGCATAGTGGTTCTTCACCGCGCTTTGACCATCCACTTTGACAAAGTCAATGCCCTCCCGGCGAAGCTTTTCATACCAGTCCCGGTAAAACCCATAACCAGCCTCTGCCTTTGGCGAAGGGAGGATTTTCCCTGATCTTGTGGTATAGAGATGTTGTTCTTCTTCCATGTAAGCTTTGCTTCCCGGCTCAATGCCGCCCCAGTAACCGCCAAGGGAATGCCACACGCCAACCCAGCGCACATAGGAATCTTTCTTTAAATCCCTCGTCAGTTTAAAAAAGCCTTCCGGGAATTTCTCTTTTTCCGGCAAAAGATCGTAGAGTCTGTTATCCCTTACGGACAACCATCCGTCGTCCAAAAGAAGCCAGCGTGCCGGTACGTCCTTTTCCTTTAATTCTTCCGCTTTTTGCCTGACTTTCTCTTCATTGATATCTGTATAAAAAGCATCCCAGCTGCACCACCCCAGATAACCAAACATTTCAGGAAGTTCCTTTTCTTTTCTTAAAAGGACACCGGCTCTGTCTGCCGCTGCCTTACAGGCAAGCTCCACCGCCTCATAGGGCGTATCGGCTTCGGATAAAACAAAGACCGGCTCGTCCAATGACATCTGCCCGGCACAGTAAGCCGTCATTCCGACTGACAATGTCTCCCTGTCAGCGCCATTGCAGGAAGCTTCCCCCCTGGCATCGACAGCCTGGGCTTTATACTCGCTGCCTGCCATGAAAAGCAGACATCCAAAATGATCGCCGTAATCCAAATACACCGCCTGGGTGCGCTCCGGCAGATCTTCCCATCTTTTCACAAAAGCGGGCCGCGTCCACCAATCCCTGTGCAGATACATAGCCGTCATGCGCAAGGGGTTTTCTTTAAAGCGTAAAGCAATCCTGACCGCCTCCTTAAAGCCAAACCCATCGTTTTCCCTGAAGGCTTCCCCTTTCAGCGTTACTTTCGCCTCGCCCAAAAGGCAGCCGTCCTTTTCCTTCACGGAAAAAACTGCCTGCGCTTTCTCAGAGTCAAACTGCCAGCTCCCATCTTCCCTTCCTTTTAATGCCAGCGCTTCTTCCGCCCCGCTTTGTCTGCAGACCGTTATGTCCGCTGATACAATATCCTGTTTCATCCGCCATTCTCCTATAAATATTCCACAATAAGCTTCACTTCTTCCGTTCCATCCCATTCCTTTGGCTCCTCAAAAGGCATATCCGGAGAAGGAACCATATATACGGACAATTCCTTTTCCTCTCCCGGAAATAAGATCAGATCGTTATCGCTGCCCCAGATAAGCTGTCCTTCCTTTCCGGCAATGACTCTTGCCCCAAGTACGGTCCGGCTCCCGGTGTTGGTCAGTTTCACCGGAATGCGCTTTCTTCCGTAAGGCAGTTCTTCCGCCTTTCCCTGACAAATCTCCACTTTCCCTTTTTCCTTCAGGAAAACTTCAAAGGGCGTTTCTTTTCGGGTTGCAAACAAATATCTGTTTTCCGATATCAGCCGGTCTTTTTCCCAAAGCATCAGGCATATAAAAAACACCTGCTCTTCAGGAACCGTGACCATGTAACTGCCTGCTTTCGTACTCCGGTTGCTTTCGGCCAGAACCTCAAAATCCCGGTCATCCAATATTGTTCCTGAAAGATCCTTTAGCTGAACCGTTACCCTGCCCTGAAAAGCCTCGCCGTCATTAAAAACATAAAGGGGAAATTGGCACGTCTCCCCGGCGGAAAACGACAGGCTTCTGTAATCCATGGAAACATGCCTGTGCTCATATGCCCGCCTTGTCTGATAATATGCCGCCTTGGTCTCCCCATAATAATCCACTAAATTCGTGCAGGAAGAATTGGGCCAGGGCTCGTTTAACTGCCAGATGATGGTGCCGCTGTTACGAAAAGCCCGCCTTCTGTCCGCTTCCAGAATAAACCGGAGCCCTTCTGCCTGCATATACTGGCTGCAGCGGATAAAAGTCTCCAAATGCTCTTTTTCCATGGGAATGCTGCCAAACATCTCACAATCCCGGAAGTAAGTGCCCCACCATTCCCCATGGTGCTGCCAGCGGGCATTGCCGGACATAGGTGTCGGGTACAGATCTTCTTCTGGCAAAAACCGCCGCAAACTCTTTGATTCAGACACCCCGTCCATGCCAAATTCACTGTGAAACAGATTATCCGACTCACCATACAGTTCATAATGACCGGGATTCCCTTCATACCGCCAGTTTCCATGTACGTCATGGCTGACATTCTTTTCCTTCGTCACAAACTCCCTTGGTCCCGAGGCAGAGGTAGGCAAAAATGCTCTCCTGCCGTCTTCTTTCTCCACGATTTCCTTAAGCATTGACAAATTGGGGTTATCGTAACCGGAAGGACGATCCGGTTCCTCCATCAGTTCGTTACCTCCGCTATACACCGCCAGCGACACATGATTCCGCTTTTCTGCCACCGCCGACGCAGCCGCCTTTTCCAGCAAAGAAAGAAATCCCGGATCTTCGCAGGGTTTATTATCGATTCCGGAACTTGACTGGATAAATTCCTGCCAGATCAAAATGCCGTTCTCATCACAAAGATCGTAAAACTCCTCTTTTTCAATCAGACCCCCGCCCCAGATCCGGACCAGATTTACATGTGCATGTACCATTGCCGTAACCATCAGTTCATACCGCTTCCCGGACACACAGCCATAAACATGATCTAAGGGCGTCATGTTAACGCCTTTGATATAAGTTTTTCTGCCGTTTAACACAAAGGTATAAGAAAGCGCATCCGACGGTGCGCCTTCATTTGCCGTAAGGCTAAGGGAGCGGATTCCGGTCTGATATTGTTTGTTCCAAAGCACCTTCCCCGAATCTTCCAGTTTGACATCCACCTGATACAGCCATGGAATGCCCCTTCCGTTTGGCTGCCAGAGGAAAGGATCCGGTACTGTGATCACAGCGGAAAACATTCCGTCACTGACAGGAATGCTTGCCTCAATTCTGCAGGGCTTTGGAAGTTCTTCCTCCTTTTCCGGCGTTCCGGCCAGTGCTTTTACATCCTTATTTCTCCGATCGAATGGTCCGGTCAATGTGACTGTTATGGTCAATGCGTCTTCTGCCTGCTTTCTGCCGTCATTAACACCTTCATTTTCATTACTGCCCATAATAACATTGCCAGAAACGACCTTCCCTGAAAGATAAACCTGTCCGGCTCCCTTCTCATAATCGGTATCCAGATGGAAATCTGCTACACTGATTTCTTCCTTTATGCGCAATACCACATCCTTCCAAAAGCCCATATTTACCAGCCTTGTGGAAAAATCCCACTTGTAATTGAACCGGCTTTTCTGGGTGGAAGTCCGGGAGGTATAGCCAATCTGCCCCATCTCATCCGGCACGCCTTTAAAAACGACCACTAACTTGTTTTCTTCCTGCAAAAGTTTTGTCACATCCACTTCAAAGGGATTGTACATTCCTTTGTGGGAACCGCAGGATACATCATTCACAAACACTTCCGCTTCATAATCCAGTCCGCAGAAGCAAAGGGTACAGCCTTCCCTTAAGTCATGACCGTCCGTCACTGCAGGAAATTTTGTCCGGTACATCCACCAGCGGTTCTCCACCCACTCGCATGGCAGACTGTTTTTTCCAAAATAAGGATCTTCGATCAGCCCCGCCCGAAACAGATCGGCATGGATGCCGCCGGGAACTGCGGCGGGAAGCCAGTCAGTGACCCCCGCTAATGTCTGCCCGGTCTCCATGCTCTTTTCCTTAATCGGCACATAGGGCCAAAAGCCCTTTACTTCCCATGAAAGCCCTGATAATGAAATCTCCATAATAACCTCTATTCCAACCCTTATCCTATATACACTTTAAATGTCTTTACCTCAAAGCAGCTTATCGTAAAGCTCACTTTGTTTTCTTTTAAATCGACCGGCGTTTCTTCTTCCTCGCAGAGATTGCATTCGCAAGCCTTGCTCACCGGGGCATGAAACACAAGTGTACAGCCATTTTCTTTCTTGTTCTGATACTCATATACCCTTATCGTCAAAGCCTTCCCATCTTCGGACTGCTTCACCGTATCAATAAGGACATGACCGCTGCTGCAGGAAACAAGACCGTATGACGCAAATCCGTCTTCCGCTTCATCACTGCCTTTTACCATTCCCGTCAATACCGGCATATTTAAATTAACGGCCTCTTTTTGTACATCAGACTCCTCCAGCATCCCGGCATGGGGATATAAGGAATAGGTAAAATGATGTATTTTCCGATCCGCCGTCTCGTCAGGACGGATTGCGGATTTGATCAGGGAAAGTCCTAAGACATTTTCCTGTACGTCATACCCATATTTGCAGTCATTTAAAAGCGCAACGCCATAACCGCCTTCCGAAAGATCCACCCATCTGTGCCCCGGCACTTCAAATCTGGCAAAATCCCACTCCGTATTGCTGTGAGTAGGACGCTTTATGCTGCCGAACTGGATTTCATAGGATGCTTCCGCAGCATGTACATCCACCGGGAAGTAAGTTTTTAAAAATACCTGCTTTTCCTTCCAGTCCACACAGGTCTTAAAGTCGATCCGGGGATTTTTTGCATACAGGATCACATCCTGGGTCAGCAGGGATTTGTTAAACCGGTAGACCTGACGGATCACCGCCCTCTCTCCCTGCTCAAGCACCTGCCTTTCCTGCAGCACAAAGCTGTCGTAAGGTTTTTCTTTATAATAGACATCAACGTCCCATGCGTCAAACCTCTGGGGCTTATCCTCGAACGCAGCAAACACGTTCATAGCCTTCCCGCAACTTACCTGTCTGTGGTTCTTTTTATCATAAAGGACCGAGATTTCTCCATTTTCATTAAATTCCATATGCCAATAAGGGCTTTCCGCCACACGGTCTGTAACGATCACGCCATCCCCTGCGCTTGTATTTTTCTCGCAGATTTGGATCGTCTTATAGCCGTAAGCGGGAATATTCGTCACATATGCCAAAATCCCGTCTTTCGTCTTTGCACAGTCCAAAGCCCCGCTTTCATCTCGGAAACCAGTATCCGCCGTAATGCCTTCCGCAAAAGGTACCAGCACATAGCCGCTTCGCATATACCCGGCGGTATTATAGCAGATCACGGAATCCGCGCATACCCGGACTGTCTTTGCCAGATTTTTTTTGGCAGCGTCAAGCAGTTCCGCGCCCTTTTTGGCAATCACTTCATAATCCGCCGTGGTATCTTCATAGACCTGGCGGATGGAAGAACCGGGCAAAATATCGTGGAACTGGTTTAACAGCACCCGCTCCCAAATTCGGTCCAGTTCCTCTTTGGGGTAAATGGCATCCTTTGAAGCCACCGTGCCTAATGCCGCTAAAAATTCAATATCATGCAAAAGGATCTCCGACTTTCTGTTGTATCTCTTATTGGCAGCCTGGGAAGTGTAAGTGCCGCGGTGCAGTTCAAAGTAAAGCTCCCCTTCCCAGCGGTTTAACCCTTCCTGATCCACATTTTGATACAATCTCTCAAAATACTCCTCCGCACCGCTCATCCTGACTCTGGGGATGCCCGGAACGTTTTTCATAACGCGGCTTTGTTCAAGCATTTCCCTTGTGGGTCCGCCGCCCCCGTCTCCCCATCCGTAGGCGATCAACAGCTCGTCGTTTTTGTCTTTATTCTTATAATTATTCCATACCCCCACTACTTCCTCCGGATCCATATGACCGTTATAGGTATAGTACCAGGAACCGTCCTCCGGCGTGGTGATAAAATGAGTTAAGATCTCGGATCCGTCAATCCCTTTCCACAAAAAGGTATCGTAAGGAAAATGATTGTACTGGTTCCATGAGATTTTCGTGGTCATAAAATATTTCATGCCGCACTTTTTCATGATCTGGGGAAGCGCTGCGCTGTAACCGAAAACATCCGGCAGCCACAAAAGCTTTGTCTCCTTCCCGAATTCTTCCCTGATATAACGCTTGCCATATATGAACTGCCGGACCAGAGATTCCCCTGAAGGCACATTGGTATCGGATTCCACCCACATACCGCCAGTAATCTCCCACTGCCCTTCGTTGATCTTTTCCTTTACTCTTGCAAAGATCTCCGGATAGTCCTCTTTCAGGAACTTATACAGCTGTGGGGAAGAATGCATAAACCTGTATTCCGGATATTGCTTCATCAGGTTCAGAACCGTTGCAAAGGTGCGGGAAGCCTTTTCCCTTGTAGCGTTAAGCCGCCATAACCATGCCATATCAATGTGGGAATGCCCTACGCCGCAGACATCTGGCTTGATCTCCGTGGTCTTTGCCAGTTCTTCCAGCCCCTTTTCCAAAAAATCCAGCGCTTCATAGACGGACCGATAATAATCTTCTTCCGGGTAATTTAAAAAGTCCACACGCTTAAAAGTATTATTTAAAAGCCGTGTCAGGCAAATCCGGCGCAGGTCATTCTCGTCAAGGAGCAGGGCGCACCTTCTGATGGTATCCACAGTAAAGCAAAAACGATCCACTTCCATATCCAGGCAGCGAAGTTCCGCCTCCTTAAAGGTGCGGAACTTCGGCACGTCCAGCACGCCGCTCCACACCTTAAGAGCCAGCACAAGCCTGGTTTCCCTGCAAAGCGCATCTTCTAAGATCACTTCGTCATGCCAGATATCCACGGCCTGTACCGCCGTGCCGTTTACGTAAAGCAGACCCTCCGCCGTGGAGCCGCCTCCATCCCTTGGACCCGGCTGCAAAAAAAGAGCCAGCCTCTTCCCCCGAAGACGATCCGGGATTTCAACCGTTGTCCGAAACCAGGCTGACTTATCATATCCGCCCCAGGTATCCCAAAGTCTGAACTCCTGCCAGTTACCGTCATCATAATCAACCTGATACGCATCATCGATCCGGTCATCCATATCTGTTTCCAGATACTTCCAGTCAGTGATCTGCACAGATTCCCTCACCCGGGATGGACGGATATCCTCCGCTATATATTTTTCAATTTTTTCGAGTATAAAATGAGGATCTTTCACTTTCATTCCATGACACCTCCAACAAGGCTGCCTGCCACGGACAGCGCCGCATAATCGCCAAGGGATTCGCCAAGACCTGCGGGAAGAACCTGGCAGACATCTTTTGCATAGCTTAACGCTTCTTTTTCTATGATTTCTTCCATAGGTTTCCTTAACAGTTTTTCCTGCCTTAAAAAGATACTTCCGATAATAATTCTCTGGGGATTTAAGATATCGATCAGCATGGAAAGCCCCCTTCCAAGCATCTTTCCGGTATGCTCCATGATCGTAAGCGCAAGCTCATCACCATTCTGGGCCGCAATGCCAATATCCTCCGCAGTGACCTCCCCCAGTGCCTGCCCCCTGTTTAAGATTGCGGTCTTTCCGCCGGACGCTAAATGCTCCTCTATCTTCTTTTGCCCATATCTTGCCATTCCGCCGCCGCTGCAAAAACCTTCAAAAGAACCCTTCTTTCCATACCCCTCCGGTCCTTCTTTTGAAAGCCTCACATGACCTGCTTCTCCTGCCATGTCATTGGTTCCTGTATAAAGCCTGCCGTTTAAGATAAGCCCTGCGCCCATACCTGTGCCGAAGGTCAGAAAAATCATGTTATCACAGCCTTTTCCCGCCCCCCAAAGCCACTCCGCAAGGGCGCAGGCGTTTGCATCGTTTTGTACCGCCGCCGGTACGCCAAACGTCTCGGAAAAAGGAGTCACCACGTCAATACGGTCCCAGCCCGGAAGGTTCGGCGGCGATAAGACCAGCCCGGTCTTTGAATCCAGCGGGCTGCCGCAGCTTACGCCCACTGCGGACAGGGTGATCTCCGGGTTATCGTCCAACATTTGCCGCAGAGTATCTACCAGCTGTGAAACCGCCTTTTGGGGACCTTTGGGAGTAAGAAACCTGCGCTTATCCAAAATTGTAACAACGCCATCCTCTTCCTTTCCGATGGTAACAGCACATTTGGTGCCGCCGATATCGATTCCCGCTAAATATTTCATCCGAAAAATTCCTCCTCTATCATCAAACAAAGGGTATGGTATACCGGAAGGTGTAATTCCTGAACCTGATAGGTCATCTTCGACGGTACACAGATACACACATCACAAAGCTCTTTCATTTTTCCGCCTCCCTCGCCGGTCATGCCGATGGTAAACATCTTCTTTGCTCTTGCTACTTCCAGGGCATAGATCACGTTTAAGGAGTTGCCGGAAGTGCTGATCCCCAAAAGGGCGCTGTTTGTTTTGCCATAACCGTAAACCTGCTGGGCAAATACCAGCTCTGGCACTGCATCATTGGCAAAAGCCGTGGATAAGGCTATGTTCCCGGTAAGGGGAATCGCCGGAAGGCTTCCCTGCAAATGCTTTGCCAAAAGCTCTCCATGTTCTCCGGCTGCTTCCATTATAACTGCCTTATCCTGCTCTTTTAAGGGACGGCGGATGGCAAATTCCTTCATCAGTTCTCCTACGATATGCTCGGAATCCGCACCGCTTCCCCCATTGCCGCATACAAGCAGCATGCCGTCATTTAAATAGGTTTCTTTCAAAAGCATAAACGCCTGATAGATTTCTTCCCGGCATACAGAAAGAACAGGATACCGTTCTATCAATAAATCCAGTTGTGTTACCGCAGACATGTTACCTCCCTTCCAAAAGCAGTTTTTCTATTGCTTTTTCCACAAAATCTTCACTTCCAAAGCTGCCGGATTTTAATACCATCCGGTAATAAGGTTCCTCCACGCTTACGCAGGTGGGAAGCCCCGCTTCAATCTCCTCCAGTACCCGCATCCCGCAGATATTAAGGTGTGCGCAGATCGATGCCGAAGTATCCCCGCCGCAGACGATGATCCGGCGGATCTGGTAGTCTTCCACCGCCCTTTTCGTCACTTCCGACAAGGCAGAGGATACCAGGGTGGACATTTCCGTGTTGCCGATACCTGCAAGCGCGGCGATTGCTTTCGTTTCCGCCACTTCCGCCGGACTGTTCATGGAATGGATCATCACAAAATCCTGTGTCTCGTAAGCTTTTTGTACCTTTGCATACAGTCTGTCCAGCTCCTGCTTTCGCTTTTTTTTATCGATCAGTTCTCTGGTATCCAGAGTAAATACCGGATAGCCCTTTTGCTTCATGTAAGCCGTCTGTGCTATTGTCTGCGGGGTTAAGCTTCCCGCCATGCAAAATACCTTATGCCTGCCCTTTACCAGGCTTTCTGCCTTTTCTTTTCCGGCGCTTTTGGCTTCCTGCCTTGCCAGATATTCCGACAATGCGGAGCTTCCGCAGATCATCCGCTGATCCTTAAGGATTTGGGCAAGGAGTATTAAATCTTCATTATCCCGCACATCCATGATCACGTAATTGCATTGTTCACGGGCTTTTAGAAGGGCTTTCTTTATGGCATCCGCCCCGCCCTCATAAACTTCATAATCAATTGCCCCTACTTTCCGCTTTGTCTGGCTCTGCAGGATCTCTACCAGATCGGAGCAGGTCATGGGGTGCACCGGATCGTTTTTAAACTGTGAATCCTGAAGCCTGACGCCATGCACATAATGGATGTGGTGCAGGGTAGTCCTGCCGTTATTGGGAAACCCCAGCACCACCACGGCGAACTCTTCCCCAAGGGCATCCATCATGGCATCAAACTCCGCCCCGATGTTCCCCCGAAACACGGAACACTGCTTGTCGATAAACTGTACGGTATCTTCTTTCGGACAGCCCTGCAGCGCATCGTATACCTTGCGGTAAGCCTCCTCTTTCGTATCAAACCGGGAATCCGTATCAATGATCAGCGCATCACAGGGCAGATACTCCCTTTTTTCACCCTTTCCATAGCTGTAGACAAGCGTGTTCAGGCCTGCTTTTGCATACCTGATTCCAATATCGTTTGCTCCCGTTACATCATCCGCAATCACAATTGTATGGGGCATTTCCTTTTCCTCCCATTTTCTTTAACGTCCGCGTTACAATTCCAAAAGGTTCACTTCCGTCACCGGCATACTGTGATCATAAGGAAGCTTCACCGTCTTGATCTCGCAGGGCGCAAAGCTCAGTTCTTCCTGTCTGTCCATAAACGCCGCTTTCAGAACTGCTTCGCCGGGCTGCTTGTTCATTTCCACGGCACGGACGATCACGCCGTCTTTCTCCTCGCTCTCTTTCACCGCGACAATCTGAATGTGGCTGCTTTCCAATGTAAGGAACGACTGCTTTTGCGGCAATCTGCCCTCATGGTATGTCTCAATCACGGAAAGCGGACGCAAGTTCAATTCCCTGCATCGTCTGGTCACGCCGGCATCCTTCCAGGAACCGGTATGGGGAAGTAATGCGTAGGTGAATTCCTGAATTCCGTCGTCCACGTAATTGTATTCCGTATCCGTCTCCAACTCCTTGGGATCATGGTGTGCATAAACCGAATTCTTTAATACCGTCAGGTTCATCTCGTCAATATCCATGTTGTAGCTGTATTTGGCATCATTTAAAATCGTAAGCCCATACATCACGCCCTTTTTAAAGTGTTCCCCTGTCATATCGATCCAGGTCTGACCCGGTTCTTCCTCTCCGTTGGCGCTCTTTTCGATATAACCGTAAGGAATCTCATAAGTCGGCTTGCGGAAGTTAAAGTTCACCGGATATTTGATCTTTAACTGCGTCTGGGGCTCCCGCCAGTCTGCTTTTACCTTCACTTCAATAAAGTCGAGCTCCCGGTAAACCCGGAAATCCTGTACCACACAGGACTGGTTGTATTTGTATTTCACCCGGATTGTGGAGCGGACCGGACCTTCCTCTAACACTTTCTTGTAGACCAGCTTCATATCCCCAAGCTGTTTGTCAAATTTGAACACATTATGGGCCCAGGTGTCATGCTTATCCTCGATGACCGCAAGCCTGCCCCCTTCCCTTCGCAAAACCTCAAGATCTTCTTTTTTATCATAAAGACTTGTAAGATAACCTGTCGTTTCACTGAATTTAAGGGCGAAACGGTCATTTTCCACCAGAGAATCACTTACCGCTACATTCGCAAAGCGGGGGGCGTCTTCCACGTTTAAATATAACTTAAACACTTCATACCCCATGGCCGGCAGATCCGCCACAAACAATAATCTGGACTGTCCGTTCACGGTGGCCTCCGACTGGATCCTCTGGGCAGGAACCGCCTTTCCTGTGGAATCCGTCAGCTTGAAATCATCATTGGCAAGCCCTCTTACCTCCAGATCAACAGCCATCTTTCCTTCCCATGCGTGGGAATTAAATACCACAATGGGGCGCATAGTAATATCTTCTTCAATATCAATATCCCATGAAATTGCCTGGATTGCGTAATTGACATTCTCCTGTCCGATAGCCATTGCCTGCCCATACAGATAAGAAGCATCGTCATAAGCAGAAGGAATGCTGGTTCCCGCCAGGATATCGTGGAACTGGTTAAATAAAACGCCTTTCCATGCCCTCTTAAAGTTATCAGGATAGGACTGCCCTGTTATCTGCGCGGAAATTGCGCTCCAGCCTTCCGCCCGCACCAGTTCGTCTTCCGCCCGGCGGTTCTCCTTCTTTACCCTGGAAAGCACGCTGTAGCAGCCGCTGGCATGATGCTGCAAGTCACCAATATAGACCGGATATTCTTTGCCGTTTCCCTTGACGGCATCAAAGAAACGCTCCATAGTTCCCATTTCCATCACCGGCATGTCTTCCCGCTCATTTAATGCGTAGATACTGCGGATATTCTCCTTTGTAGGACCGCCGCCATGGTTGCCCACCCCATAGAACATCATCAGCTCGTCTTCCCCATCCTTTAACTCACATTTCAGGCGGTCGGTATATTTTTCCAGATCCTTGCCCCAGCTGCAGTATTCATAAGGGATCCGGTAAGTCATGACCTGCGAGCCGTCCATGGACTTCCACCAGAAGATCCTTCCGGGAAGGCCTTTCTCCAAAGGCATGGGACGCATAAACACATAATTGTCCAATCCGCTCTTTTTTAAGATCTGAGGAAGATTGCCGTTATGTCCAAAACTGTCAACGTTATAGCCGGTGACAGCCTTTTTCCCGAATTTTTCCAGAAAATATCTCTGTCCGTAGAGCCCCTGGCGCACAAAGGACTCGCCAGAAGGAATATTGCAGTCGGGCTGGATCCACCAGCCGCCAGCCAGTTCCCAGCGTCCTTCTTCCACCCTCTTTTTTATCTGTGCAAACATGGCAGGATTATTTTTTTCCACCCATTCATAAAAAGCGGCGGAACTGCAGGTAAAAATAAAGTTCTCATCCTCCTCCATTCTGTCGAGGGCGGACTTGAAAGTCGCCTTAGCCTCCTGAAAACCCTCCTGCCAGTTCCAGAGCCACACCGGATCTAAGTGAGCGTTGCCGATCATGTGTAATTTCTTGTCTTTCATGCCTTTATTTTCCTCCTTTGGCCATTACGCACGGTTTTCGCTTAACAAATAATTCCTGATCTTATCTTCCACAAGCGCCTGCACCGCATCCTGAGATTTTAAGATCATCTCTTCCGAATAAGCGTTAAACTCCGCCTCTGTCAGATGCCCTTCCCTTCCGACCACTGCCAGCATTGCCAGTTCCAGGTCCGTTGCAATATTGACTTTACTTACGCCGCCTTCCGGAATCTGTACGGCAGTTACCACCATCTTGCTGGGAACCCCGGATCCGCCATGTAATACCAAAGGGGTACCGGTCAGCTTGTTGATCTTTTCCAGCCGTTCATAGTCAACCTTAGGCTGGCGCACCGTATATACCCCATGCGCCGTACCTACGGAAACAGCCAGGGCATCCACATTGGTTTCCCTGCAAAACTGTGCTGCTTCTTCCGGGTCGGTATACATTTCTTCATCGGTATCCGTCTCCACAAAATCCGTTGTGCCGATCTTACCCAGTTCCGCTTCTACAGTTATATTCCTAGAATGTGCCATCTCCACCACTTTTTTCGTAACAGCTGCGTTGTCATCAAATTCCATTTCGGATGCATCGATCATAACGGAGGTAAATCCTGCATCCATTGCTTCCTTTATCACATCCAGCGTCTTGGTATGGTCAAGATGTAATGCCAGTGGAACCTGCGGGTCCAGTTCCTTCACCACCCGGTAAAACTCATCCGCAAATTCCTTCACGCCTACCTTGTGCCGGATCACCTCTTTCTCGGAAAGCTGTACGATAGCCGGCGAATTGGCCGCCATTGCCGCTTTGATGATCGGAGCGATCAGTTTCGTATAACGCGCGGAAAAGGACCCTACCGCATATCCTTTTGTTGTTGCATCTTTTAACATATTCGATAAATTTTCCACTTTACTCATTTTCATTCCCCCATGTCTTGTAATAATCTTTCAAAATAGCTGCCATCGGTAAATATCTTTCCGTCACAATTTCCTTGTAATGCTTAGCCAAATCCGGGCAGGGAGTATATGTCTCTTTCACGAAAAGCACCCGCCGCACAAATTCTCCGGCTAAGCCCGCATCCATATTTTTTTCTATATATAAAGCAACTGCCCCGCAAAGGGTCGCTTCCTCTTCCTGTGTCACGTTGACGGTCCGGTTTAAAATATCCGCTTTCAGCTGCATCAGATATTTATTTTTAGCCGCCCCGCCTGCACAGATCAACTGCATATTGCCAGTCATATGTACATCGTTTAATATTTCCAACAACCATAATGCCTGATATTGTATCCCTTCCATTATGGCTTTTAATATCTTCATCCCATCATCGTTTTCGCCGATACCCAAAAACGTTCCGCGCATGGAAGCCGTATACCATGGACTTCCCATCCCGGTCAGGTAAGGGAAGTAAAGTATTCCCGTAGGTTCCGGCGAAAGTGCCCTTAGCCTGTCGTTCATTTCCTCGTAGGAAAGCTCGTTTAACTGCATTTTTTTCCTAAACCATTCGACAGAATGCCCGGAGGAAGGTACATTTGCCATATAAAACCATCCTCCATCAACAAAAGGTCCATACAGAACACCGATATCGTTCCGGAACCCTTGTTTGGGCAGTTTATCAATTACACCGATATAGGTCTCAGAAGTTCCGGCACTGTCACAAATTGCATCTTTTTTCTCATGCAGCAACCCATAGGCTGCACAGACATGGTCATGCCCTGCTATTGTCACCGGAATCTTATGCCCCTCTGCTAAAAAATTACATTTCCCGCAGACTTTTCCTGAGGGGATAATCTCCGGGAAATTGGAAAGCTCCAGCCCTTTTGATCTTATTTCATCATAATCCCAGCGCCCATGGACAATATCATATACATAAGTTCTAGCCGCAAATGTGGGGTCCGTAACGATTCGACCGGTCAGTTTAAACGCTATGTAGTCACACATGGACAGCCAGACCGCCGTGCTTTTTTCAATCCTTCCCTGCTTCAAAAGCCACAGTAATTTATAAATTCCATATTTATAGCTGTTATACAGCCCGGTCTTTGCAAAACGCCCCGCACAATCTTCAGGTAATGCCTTATCTGCCAATCCAACTGTCCTTTTGTCAAACCAGGGAAGAATATCCGTCTTTTCCTCACCCGTCAAACGGTCAATGATAAGCCCGGCTTCCGCCATTCCTGTAATACTGATTCCGCCAACCGGTTCTTCTGACTGTTGGCATAAGCTTTTCAGCTGACCCTGCACAATCTCCCAGATCTCTCCGGGCTTATAGATACTGCCAAAATCATCCGCAGCAAGTGGCGTTGCCGCTTTTGCCTTCTGCAACACCCTGCCATCCGCAGCAAAAAGGATTGATTTAATATGAGTTGTGCCTACATCAATACCGATCACTGTATGCATTGACATGTCCCCTTATTCTTATAAATTCAAATCTGCTTTCAATTTTTCGATTCCCAGCCTGGGACTGGTCAGGATTTTCTTTGCCTCTTCACCTGGCATATCCACGGCAGAAGCCATAGAAGCCTGTGCCAGCACCACAATATCGGATGTTGCAAGATACTGTCCTACCGCTTCTTTGATCTTTGCGTCATGCACTTCTTTATGCCCTTCCATCAGAGCCGCATAAGCGCCTTCAACCAGCACGGTATTGATCGTAACCTGTTTTCCTGCCTTATCGGCTTTTCGCCTGATCAGGTCTGCCGTGGGCTCTAAGGTGGAATACAAAGTCGCGTATATGCTGATCGTCGTACCTTTTTCCACCGCCGCAGCGCACATGGCATCATCGATCCGGTATACCGGAATATCCAAAATCCTGTCAGCCTCTTCCGCAAACGCCCCGACTGTTGAACATGCAGACAATACCGCGTCTGCGCCTAATTGCTCCATCACCTTTGCATAGGAGATCCAGCGCTCCTTCACAAAATCCACGTTGTGTTTTTCCCGCATGTCTCCAAGGATGGAGTCATCCAGAAAGTTTATGATCTCCACATCTCCAATAATTTCTTTTATCAATGCACCCAGACTGCTGATGGTCGCAGGCGTGGTATGGATCACTCCGATTTTTTTCATGTCTTGCCTCCTTATTTCACTGCCCCGCCTACGTTCATGCCTTCAATAAAATAATTCTGGAAGCAGAAGAACAAAAGCAGGATTGGGATCATGGACAGGAAGGATACCGCCATCAGATAATTCCATTCTGTATATCCTTCTCCCTTAAATACCTGCAGGCCTAACTGTAAGGTATATTTCGTCCTGTCGCTTAAATAAAGCAGCGGTCCCTGGAAATCAGACCATGCTCCTTTAAAGTTGATCAGCGCTACCGTTGCCATAACGGGCTTTACCAACGGCATCATCAGTTTGCCCCAGATATAAAAGTGTCCTGCCCCGTCCACTCTTGCGGCTTCGGAAAGCTCATTCGGGATTGTCCGGTAAAACTGCCGCATCATAAAGATATGGAAAGCATTTCCAAAAAAGGACGGCACGATCAGCGGCAAGTATGTATTTACCCAGTGCAGCTTGGAAAAAATCACATAGGTGGGAACCAATGTCACAAAGCCGGGGATCATCATAGTAGCCAGCACAATATTAAACAGGAATGCCTTGCCTTTAAAATCAATTTTGGCAAAGCCATAGGCGATAAAGGAGTTGGAAAACACACCGCCTATAATCGTAAAAAATACAATGATCAGCGTATTTATAGTATATCTTGTAAACGGCGCCTTCGTCCATGCGATGGCAAAATTCTCAAATAAAGGCTTCTCCGGCAGGAGCTTAGGCGGATACAATGCCACTTCCGGTGCAGATTTTAACGCCGTGCTCAACATCCACGCAATGGGGAACAAAATAAGTACAGCGCCCAGACAAAGAATAATAAACAGAATGATATTGCTGATTCTTCTCTTTTTAATCATTGCTTCCGTCCTCCTCATATACCCATTTCTTCGATATCTTCTGGTTGATCAACGTGGCAATCATGACAATGGCAAATAAGAACCAGCACATAGCATTGGCATAGCCCGTCTTAAAATTCTTAAACGCCTGGTTCCACAAGTGCAGGTTATAGAAAAGCAGGGAACCTGCCGGGTTCCCGGAACCATTTCCGGAGAAAATATACCCTTCCTGGAACACCTGGAACGCCCCAATAATGCCAATGGTCAAATTGTAAAAAATGATCGGTGAAAGCAGCGGCACGGTAATGCTCCGGAACACCCGAAAGCTGCTTGCACCGTCTAAGGAAGCCGCCTCATAATAATCCTGGGGGATACTCTGTAACCTTGCCAGATATAACAGCATCTGGCCGCCTAAGCCCCACAAATGCATCAGGACAATTGCCGGTTTCGTCCAGTTCGGATCCGTCAGCCATGCAGGACCTTTGATCCCGATAAGCCCCAGCGCCGTGTTCACCAGACCGTTTGCCGGATTTAATAACAGCATCCACAAAAAATAAGTACCCACGCCTACCATGATAGAAGGCAGATAATAAATAGTACGGAATGTTCTAAGTCCAAAGATCGATTTATTTAATATAACGGCTACAATAACACCGCCTACCGTCACTAACGGAATATTCATGATTGCATAAATTGCCGTGTTTTTCAGGGATTTCCAGAACAACTGATCCTGAAAAAACATTTTTTTATAATTGGCAAGCCCATTGAACTTAAATGTCAGCATATTGTAATCAGAAAAGCTAGTAATAAACGAAAACAACATCGGTCCCAAGGTAAACGCCAGCAGACCAATCAGCCATGGCAGGATAAATATGTAACCGTATACATTCTCCCTTCCCTGCCTTTTTAAACCAAGTTTTGACATCATCTTTCCAAGCATTGTAACCATCCCTTCTTTAAAAAGATAGGGGCTCCTATACATTTCTATATAAGAGCCCCTCTTCCATTGTCTGCAAAAAATCGGATATACGATCCTTCCAATTCAATTTTACTAGTTTGTGGCAATGAAATCTTCCATTGCTTTCTGCGCATTGTCCAGAGCTTCATCCGTAGACTTAATGCCTAAGGTGCCTTCCTCGATCAACGGATTGATCACATCCTGATACCCTTTCAGCTCGTTTGGTATAATAATCGTAAATGTTTCTTCCAGGCATTTGCCCAATTCCACATTGACCGGATTTTGGAAGAATTCCGTGGAACCGTCAAAATCATTCCTTGCGGAAAAATCGCCGATATTCGTACTCATAAAATCCTGTGTCTCTTTGCTGGTCACGAATTTGATAAACTCGTAAGAACCTTCCGGGCATTTCGCCCCTTTCGGGATCTCTAACACGAAGCCGCCGCCGTTCGCAAGATGACCGTTTCCTTCCTTAAATTCGGGAAGCGGGATGACACCGTACTCAAGATCCGGCGCATTCTGCTTTAAGGAAGATGTATAAGCGGAGGTATGCACCAACATGGAAAGGATGCCGGATGCAAACGGATCCTGCATACCGCTTGAAAATACTGCGGAAAGCTCGTCATATTTCGCCTGTCCGTAATATTCGATCTGGTCTCTTATCCACTTGAACGCTTCTTTATTGGTATCCGTATTTACTTTTGCTTCCTTGGTCTCTAAATCAAACCATGCAGGGCCATTGTTGGCATTTGCCATCCATGTATCCACGCCGCCGTTGCCAAGAGTTGGGATGAAACCAATTCTTTCCCAGTCATCGCCGTTCTTCTTGTCCAGCTTGCGGGCTGCCGCTACCAGATCATCCCAGGTCTGAATGTCCTCAGGGTTAATTCCGGCTTCTTCAAAATGCGCCTTGTTATAGTAGATCCCGCGAGTATCTACGGAAAGAGGCAGTGCGTAAATGCTTCCGTCATCTCCTGTACAGCTTTCGATATACTGTTCATAAAAAGCGCCTTTTACATCGTCTGTCAGATATTCGTCAAGAGGCTCAACCTGACCCTGCTGTGCACGGAACTTCACTTCCTCCAATGAGTTTGCCATGATATCGCAGGGTTTTCCCGCAGCGATCTGGGCAATGTTCTTGGTGAAAATATCGCCCCATGGAATATCAACATAGGTTACATGGTATTTACTCTGAGATGCATTAAATTCATCCACCATCTTCAAAACATGAGGTTTTCTTGCCTCGGAACTCCACCATGACCAGAACTCCAGTTCCACGACTTCACCGTTGTCTTCAACAGGCGCCGCATCCGCTTCGCTGTCTGTCGCATCCTCCGTGGGTGCCTGGGCGGTTTCGCTTCCCGTCTCTTCTTTGGGCGCATTGTTCTCTTCTGTCTTGCCGCCGCAGCCAACAAGCGAAGATACTGCCATAGCCGCTACCAACAATGTAGCTAAAATTTTCCTTTTCATAGCATTTTTCCTCCTTGCATTTTGCATTTGCTCTTTTTGTTATGCCATTATAATATCACCTAAATTCATATTATGCAAGCATTATGTGAACATTTTCTGAACTTTTTTGATAATTTGTTGAAAAGCACAGATTAATGTTCCTTTTTGGCACTTTTTAAATGGTTTTTTTGCTCCTTTTTTGTGTAATTTGTATATTAATGCCATACCCCTCGCCTTTACATATGGTTTTAGCCAGTTTCATTTTCGGGTCATTTTATTCCACTTTTCTTCATTTGATAATTAAGTAAAGCGATACAGCTTCTTTTATTGTACATTTCTTCTATATATGTTCATCATTCTTCATTAAAAATCACCTTTTTTAGAATACAGCTTCATTTTTTATTCAATCTATGTTATAATAACAATGATAAAAATGAAAAACAAATGATATGGATGCCAAAAGCATCTCTGATTCAGGAAAGGCATGGTATTTCTTTATGATTCCCGCAATCCGTCAGGAAAAAATTTTAGATATGCTCTCCGGTAACGAAATCATTGCCACAGATGAGATTATGAAAAATCTGGGCATTTCCGTTTCCACTCTACGGAGAGATTTGATGAAACTTGAAAACGAAAGCAAAATCACTTTACTGCATGGCGGCGGTGTTCGTCTGGCGCAAAGACCTGTTGAAATGAACATTTCAGCCAAGTTGGAATTAAATAAAGAAGCAAAAGAAAAGATTGCCCTTAAAGCCGCTTCTTTTATCGAGAATGGAGACGTCATTTTTTTGGATCCCTCCAGCACCACCTATCTGATGATCCCATACCTTGCAGAAAAGAGTATCACTGTGATCACCAACAGCATTTCACATATTAACCAGTTGGTCGCTTTTGACATTCCAAGCATCATGGTGGGCGGATCCATTAAGAAAACGACCAATTCCTGCATCGGACCGATTGCAGAAATGACTTTAAAAACCCTGTATTTTAACAAGTGCTTTCTCGGTGCCAGCGGATTTTCCATTCCCTCCGGCATCACCAATCACGATATCAACGAGCAGGTCATTAAACAGCTTGCTCTGCAGAATTCTTCCAAACCTTATATTTTAATGGATCATACCAAATACGGAATCATCACAATGGTCAAAGTGGCAAATCTGGATGAATATCCCATTTTAATTGATGAAATTCCCAAGGGACTGGAAGGATATGGAAATTTTATTCTTTGCGAGTAAAGTTTGCCTGTCGTTTATGCCGAAAAATCAAAGGGTCATCGCACTTATTTATCCGTGTGAGGACCCTTATCTTTTTTCTCAATTATTAACCATTTGCGCTGGTGTAGCGTCTGATCCCCGCTTTCCACATAAGCCTCGCCATCCAAAAAGCCAATGCCGGGATCACGATCCCCCAGATCATCTGTATCATATCCAGTTTTCCAAGCACTGCCATCCCCGACCAGTTTGTTACCAGAAAAATGGGAATGAGAAAGGTTCCTATCTGCTTGATCACCTTTGGATACAACTCCATTGGCATATTATTATAATCCCACAAAGCCGCATAAAGCGTGCTTACCGCATTTAAGGAAGTCACCCAGAAAACAAGCAGCGATGCCATCAGCCCAAAAGAATAGGTCAGTATAATACCGGTTACAAGATAAAAAATAAAAATCCCGATATTACTTGCCGTTGCTGGTATTTTGCAAAAATTCCAGCCGACTGCCATCAAAATTGTTCCAACTGCCACATTGGGAAATGCCAGTGCGAAATTATACTTCCCAAAGGTCTGCAGAAATTGAAGCGATCCCGGTTTCGTCATGATCAGGTCCAGATCCCCTTTGACCACCTGATCCGGAATATTATTGACGCCGCTTAAAAACATCCATATTCCTGTCATAAAAATGTAGGTTCCCACGAAAATCACAACCATATCCGGTGTAAGGCTTCCCACGTTCATCCCTGTAGAGATCACCACATACAAATACACCAGTTTGATCATCATATAAGCAAGCTCAACGCAGATACCGGACGCAAAATTCAGCGGATATTCCATCACAGACTGCAAAGAAAGCTTCCCGAAATGAACCGCCACCTTGATATACCATTTCAATTCATGTAATCTTTCTTTCATACTCATCCCCCTACCGCAACATATTTCTTCAGGCCCCGGTTCCAGCTTAATTTTGCCAATACCGCTAAAATAAAGATCCAGACAAGCTGAATGCAGAGCACCTTAGCCGCTTCCCTGATTCCCACCGCCCCTGACAGAATCTGAATAGGGTAATTGATGGTATAGGTAAGCGGAATGTACCTGCTGATGGTTTCATAACCGGCACCAAACACGGATACCGGAAACACGCCGCCGCTCATCACCATGATGACAACACTTATGGCATGAAAGAAATTACCGATCTCCGTAAGCCAGAAAGCCAGCGTGCTAAGGCAAAAAAAGATAAAAAAGTTGAGCACTGCCGCCAGCACCAGGGATGGGAAAAATAAAAGCACCGCCGCAGGCACTATTACAAAGTCCACTGCAAAAAACAGTACTGCCAGTGCCCCCAGTGTCAAAAACACCATTGTCACCATAGACGCAAACTTATTCCCAACAATATCACACAGCCGAAAACCGATATAATTTACGGGTCTGACCAGATATTTGGCAATCCCGCCGCTGTGGATATCCTCATTCACCGTATATTCCACGCCGGTATTGGTAAATTTGCTCACTGCCCCGGCCACCACCACATACATGATCATTTGCGGGAACGTATACCCATACATGGCATCGCCCCCGCTTCCGCTATATACGCAGATCCAAATGAATACCTGCATAATGATCGGGAATACGGTACTAAGCAGGTTCATAAAAAAATCAAAACGAAATTCCATGGAATTAGAAATCCCTACCAAAAAAGCAGTCTTGTATTTTTCCATATGCCATGCCTCCTACACACCCTGCGCATAAAGATGCGCTATGCTCTCTTCTAACGGCGCCGCATCAATCCCGATATCCCCGACCGAAAACAGCTCAAACAGCCTGTGTATCGTACAGGCTACGGCAGCAGCATCAATCTCGATCGCCGCTTTCATCGGCTCCCATTCTTTCACCATACCCAATGAATTCAGTGCTTCTTTTTCCACCGGCGCATTCCAGCGGATATTCAGGATCCGCTTTTTGGTAAAGATATCCTGGATGTGTTCCAGAGTTCCGTCATAGACCAAATCCCCATGGCTGATCACCATCGTCCTTTGGCACAATTCTTCAATATCTTTCAGATAATGGCTTGTCAGCAGCATTGTCGCACCATTTTTGCGGTTATAGTCCTTCAAAAATTCCCGAATATTATTTTGTGCGATAAAATCCAAACCAATGGTAGGCTCATCCAGCAAGATCACTTTCGGTCTGTGTAAAAGCGCGGCGATCATTTCCATCTTCATACGCTCGCCAAGGGATAACCGTCTGACCTGCACTTTCAAAAATTCCTTTACCCCAAATAATTCTACCAGTTCCCCCAATGTCTGCCGGTATTCCGCATCTGCCAACTCGTAAATGCTTTTATTAAGCTCAAAAGAATCTACTGCCGGTAAATTGATCCACAACTGTGATTTCTGCCCTGCCACGTAAGCAAATTGCTTTTTGAATTCCTTTTTCCGCTCCCATGGTATGTAGCCATTCACATAAACTTCGCCGGAAGTCGGATACAGGATGCCCGAAAGCATTTTGATCGTTGTCGTCTTTCCCGCTCCGTTTGGACCGAGAAACCCAACTATTTCCCCTTTGGAAATCTCAAAGGAAATATTTTTTACCGCATGGCGGACCTGCTTTGTCCTGTGGAATAAATTTTTCACAGAACTTTTCATCCCCGCGTCTTTTTCATAGTACTCAAAATCCCTTATCAAGTTTTTAACAACGATCCCTTCCATAAGTCCCACCTCATTTGGCATTTAAATTAAATAGAATGCTCTTCATATCCAAAACATTATCACACATATTCATTATTCTCAAGTATAATTTGAACATTTTGTGAATATATTTGATTATTTATTGAATAGCAACTATGGTCGAAGCTTTATAAAAATTTCACTTTACAAAATTATGATAATTGTGCTATTCTGACAATATATCTGGGAATCTGATGTTCTAATATCGCATCTGTGATACGTTTTCTTTAAAGGATCCCTTATATTGTTTTTCACCCCCTTAACATCTTTCAAAAAAACAACCACAACAAAAGAACAAAGCGGCTCTGATGAGCCGCTTTACTTTATTCGTGTCTTGTTTTGCCAAATCAGTTTTTTAAACAACCAACGGGAACTACATATACTCCATCCTGACGGCGATATGCGTAATCGCCGGTTCCCGTCAAAACCATAAGGAAAGATGGTGCGTTCATCTTATCGGTATCAATTTTAGCTTTCATGGATTTTAGGCTTTTTGCACCTTCCTCAATGAGTTTATCACCGCCAAGCTTGATCTCAATAAGGCCGTACCTGCCATTTTTCAAATGAACAACCGCATCACATTCCTGCCCGTCTTTATCCCGGTAGTGGTAAACACTGCCGCTAAGTGTCTCCGCAAAAACGCGAAGGTCTCGAATACAGAGCGTTTCAAAGAGAAAGCCAAACGTTTTTAAGTCGTTTAGCAAATCATTCGGACCGATACCCAAAGCCGCAGCGGCGATAGATGGGTCAACATAATACCGAGTATCTGATGAACGAATAGCAGTTTTTGACCGCAGGTTAGGGTTCCATGCAGGCATATCCTCTACAACGAAAATTTTGCGCAGCGCATTGACATAAGACGCAACTGTTTCCTCACTAATTGGTGTTTCACTGTTTGCCGCAATATCCTGTGCAAGCATTGTATTTGGCACTTGACTTCCTTGATTTCTCGCATAGGAACGCATAAGTCTGCGAACTCTTTCAGGGTTCTTTTGCACATTGTCCGCCCGGTTAATATCGGAATGAACAACAGCATCATAATAATCTACCGCCTGATCTAAGGCAATCTCATCACGCATATCCACCGCTTGCGGCCATCCGCCGCGACACACAAGGAACGCCAGACGATCAATGCCAAGATTGGAGTCTCCATCAATATCCGTCGCCCCATCAAACAGATCCTTTAAGCTGACCTCGCCTGTCGAATCACCCGATTCATACAAACTCATGGGCCGCATTGTCAGCCAGGTGAAACGACCTGTACCGGAGTGGGTAATCTCTGCGGTATCGGCGGGAACGGCCGAACCAGTGAGAATAAACTGTCCAAGTTCGCCACGATGGTCAACCTCAAATCGGATAGCATCCCAAAGTTTGGGAGCAAGCTGCCATTCGTCAATCAGTCTCGGCACAGCGCCCTTTAACAGCCGCTTTGGGTTCAGCTCAGACATAACAATGTTCTGTTCCTTCTTCTCCGGGGCATCCATATACAAAATACTTGCAGCAATTTGTTCAGCAGTCGTGGTTTTTCCACACCATTTAGGACCTTCGATCAGCACCGCGCCTTTGCCTTCCAGCTTTCGTTTCAGAATATCATCGGCAATTCTTTTTTTATAATTTTTCGTTCGGATCACCTCGTCTCCACTCATGTTGTCTATATTATGCCCCATAATTATGAATTTTACAATCGTTTTCCGACGATTGGCGAAATATTTTTCCGACGATTGTTAAAAAACATTTCCGACAGTTGGCTTTCAAAACCGGCTCCAAGCAGCCGCACATCTTCCACTTTCTCATCAGGCCGCAATGATTTTATTACCACTGTCCTGTTTTTAGGCGCCTGCATCATAAAAGCATATACGGTATTGCCCTTTTGAGTAAACCGAAAGTCGGAGGAATTCCATTCGGCTCTTTCCTCACGGAAACCGTCTATCACCACACGCGTATCTCCTTCTCCAAATACGCGGAAAGGTCTCGTACCATACACACCTTCTTCACTTACCGCAAACCATTTTGCCAGTTCTTCCAAAAGATAATGTGCCTCATCATCAATGGTTCCGTCCGGTCTCTGCAGAATATTCAAAAGCATAACGCCATTTTTTGAAATGATGTCCACAAGCATTTCAATGATCTGCGCAGGTCTTTTATAAACCTGCTTTGCGTCATAAAACCAGTTTCCGATACAGGTATCTGTCTGCCATGGGTAGGGCTGTATGCCGGGTAGCTGGCTCTTTTCAATATCCAGCGTTCCCACGCGGTAGACATCAGGGTTTCTGTTTTTCTGGGTATATACCGCCTGATTTTCACCGTTCCTTGCGATGGAGTCATTATATAAATATGCCACTGCTTCCAGCCCGGGAGCATAGCCCTCTTCTTCAAAAGGCAGACCGCTGTCCGAGTAAAGCAGTGCCGGATGGAACTTGTCTATCAGTTCTTTCATGGTATCTGACCAGTATTTCTGAAACTTTTTGTTTCCGGTCAGCCACTGCGCCATTTCCCCGGAATTTCCAGGCATGATATGTTCCTGATTTTCATGGTAAAAATCCTGATATTCCGGATCGTTCCCATCATATGGAACGCCTTTATAAGGACCATAGCTGTCAGCGCACTTGTTCACATACCACCAGGAAAAGGAAGCCCCCAGATGCTCAGTCAGCCCAAAAGGCATCTGATACTTATCCGCCGCCGCCTTCCACAAAGCGCATATATCCTTTTCCGGTCCGATATTTGCTGAATTAAATCGATTGACCTTGGAAGCATAATTAAAGAAATTATCATGGTGCGTGGCCTGCGCCACAAAATATCTGGCGCCTGCCCGGTGATACAGCTCCATTAATCCATCTGCATCAAAGTTTTCCGCTTTCCAGAGCTTACAGATATCCTTATACCCAAATTTAGACGGATGCCCATAATGTCTCACATGATAATTATACTGCGGGCTCCCCTGGATATACATGTTTCTTGCATACCAGTCGCCGCACATTGGCACGCTCTGTGGTCCCCAGTGACTCCAGATGCCGAATTTTGCATCCTGAAACCACTTCGGACATTCATGCGCCCTTAATGATTCGAATGTCGGCTGAAATTTTAACGACATATTTTTCCCTCCTTTTTTCTCTGATATAGCTGTTTCGAAAAATATTTTCTCGTTTGTATCCATAATTGTAACATCCCCTGGAACAATTTATTAGGCAGGAATATGACTATTTTGCTTACATCATGTCGCATTGCCGCAATTATGCTCTATTTTAATTCTACCAGTACCTTTGAGTAATCACCTGCACTTTCTTTGTTCTTGGATTTTCTGCGATTTCTCTTCGCCAGTCTGATATCTGATATCCGTACTGCCTGCCGGTCAACGCTTCCAGCTCCATACATACAGAACAGGCCAGGGAAGTTCCTCCCTTCTCCAATATTTTCAGCAATCCGCCATATCCGTTCCCTTCCCCCAGCCTCGCCATTGCCCGGTACAGGCTAAACAACAGAATCAGAAATCGTTCTGTCAAAAGGTCGGTCCTGTCCTTTTTCTCCAACGCATCCTGAAATTCTTTTCTCTCGCTCAATTTCTTAAGCATGGGAAGAAACTCCTGTCTGCCGGTGCGCTCTGCCACATAGGAAAAAGATTCCACATAATGGTAAAAACCTTTTCTGATATCCCGGTATTCACAATCAATCTTCTCAAGCCTTGAACAAACCATTTCAAATGGGCGCAGGATACATTTTTTCTGACTAAAGGCAAGAATGTTTAACCGGTAAACCAGCTCTGGCATGACTCCATGGTCCGGCAGCAATTGAACACAGGTGATATCCCCCATCCTTTCCGGCAGATCTTCTTTCTGATGTAATTCCTCACAAATCCTTTCACAAAATTCTTCCGTCCAGTCATCGCAGCCATGCCATAAGGCACATGTTATCAAATAATCTCTTACCGGCAGTGCATCTTCTGCTTTTATCCGCTCCTTTATCGCATCAACGCATTCCTGTTCCTGCGCACATAAGATTGTAAGAAATGGATTTTGATTCTTTTCTTCATATGTAAATGGTACGTCTACCCAATGTGTCCGCAGGCTGGCTGTTATCCTTCCTGCCGCATCTGCAACATTTTCCTTATGATCAGAAAATGGCAGCATATCTCCTGTTTCCTGACGAATCATTGCGCGGATTTCCTCTATATCCAGCTCCTCCGGTTTAAGCCTGCGCTTAAGACCAAGTGCAGCGATCATTCCCATGACCGCCCCCTGATGCATCAAATCCGGCTGCATACGAATACTGGGAAAAACATTATGTGTTGCGCTGATGGCTTTTCCAAGTACATACATTCCCGGAATTCTATTCCCTTTTCTGTCAACGGCAAGCAGCGCTGAAAGCGGAATCTGAATCTGCGTCTGGGGCGGCAGAAATCCTGCGTATACCAGATCCGCATTCACTTTTCCTTTCGGGTCATAGTTGGAAAAACAGGTATAAATTCCATCGACATAAGTCCTTCCTTCGCACAGGTCCCGCAAAGTTACACAATATTTCCCCCGAATATGGCGGCTCTCCCTCATACTAAGATAACTTCCATGGTCAAACATCTCGCCTCTTTTCCGCCCCTCGATAATAAAACGCGTATAGTCTTCAGGATCTGATGCGTATACCATACAGGAAAAATTGTTCTTATAACGCTCCGGTGATGTATATTGTGCCAACGAAGCCCAATAAGTGATACAGTCGCGTTCACTTCCATATACATAATCAGCTCCTGCCGCTACTGCAATGTCTCCGTCCCCAGTCGCATCTAAAATAACCCTTCCCATGCAGACCAGGTTTCCCGCCTCCCCGGTTGTGACGATGCCTGTAAGCTGATCATCTCCCGAACCAGCACCAGCGCCATGACCGGCAGCTATACCGTATGCAAGCTGTCCAAATAATATCTCAACCCCTGCGTTCCGACACAATTTCAGATACACATATCCCCGGATGCCTGCATGGAAATCATCATGCTTGCTCCATGTGCCCGGCTTCCTGTTAAGCTTCAGCTTCCGGTAGATCTCTTCAATCTCATCATCTATTTCCTGAACATCCCGGAATCTTCTCCCAAACCAATAAGTATTGACCCCTCCTACAGTTCCGGTTCCGCCCAATTCATAATTCGGTTCTATCAATATTGTCTTACATCCACCCCTTGCCGCATGGATTGCCGCCATTACACCGGCAGTACCTCCGCCTACAACGACAACATCTGCCGTCTTCGTATCCGCCTCTATGAAGTCATGGGTTATGGTCTCCTGGTACTTGTTATATTTCAGGAAATCCCTTTCTGCAAAAATACGGATTTTTTCTTTTTCCTGTTTTTCAACGTCTGCATCTTCGGACTTCACGCTTCCTGTCTGTTCCGCCTGCACGTAGCCGCGAAGCGCAAATCTTCCCAGCTGCAGACCATTGCCCTTTCCATTGGCAACTGCAAACTTTTGAAGCAGCGCCCTCTTGCAGCAATACAAATTCTCCATTGTCCCCTGATCCATAGCGCCGGCATTTTCTACCTTCAAAAGCCCCCACTCCTTATCCGGATATTTAACATACGCCTGATAGGAAATGTCCTTTGTCCTTTTTCGCATGTCAATCATTTTTTTGCAGTAAATGCCATACATTCCGCCTTTTGAAGCTGTCCTTACAAGGATCCGCCCATCCATTTCGATATGATCAACCATCCACATAAAGTAAAACAGCCGGATTCCCTTTTCGCTGCACAACTTTTCTAAATACCCTTTCCATTTGTCCGGATGAAGCAGACCATTTTCCTGAAAAACAAAGTCCGGCAGATTTTCCCTCATTTGGACCGGAATATCATACTGACCGGTACTGCAGATATCCGTTCCCAAAAACGTATCACTGACTACCATCACTACTGTTTTCCCATTCGCTGAAAGGCTGAATGCTTTCCCTAAAGCCTCCATACTTCCTCCAATAATGACGCAATCCGTTTGTCCTATGATCGGTACCCTCATTGGTTTCCTCCTTGATGCTTTTTGTCTTAATTTAATCCCAAACGCCAAAACTTGCAAGAAATCCGATATGGATTATCAGTAAAATATTAAATTTTTTTGGTTAAAATGGACAGCTTTAACTAATGTCTTTTCCTGACCAAAACTCCTCCATAACTGTATTAAACTTTTGAGGCGTATCCATATTTACGCAATGTCCTGCATCCTGGAAAATTACAACCCTGCATTCCGGCTCGTTCTTTTTCCACATTTCTATAGCTGATAGTTCCATCGGAATGTCATGCTTTCCGCAGCCGATCAGCAAAGGGTATTTCCTCGGCTTTGTTTGCCGAACATTTACCATACTGCTTAAAGATGCCAAATACATAAAAGACTTTTGGGGAAATTGAATATTCATCTCGTAAAAATCCTCTTGAGCCTGCAAAGTATAGGCAGATATTTTTTT
>ERZ808054.383-NODE-383-length-45476-cov-13.922619_pt1 | contig 45476 bp, 37 predicted proteins | sample MGYA00380201_ERZ808054 | MGnify/ENA primary metagenome ERZ808054 (study PRJEB31490, sample SAMN06133419) | mouse gut metagenome | isolation source: Z5_2 | host: mice | place: China: Chengdu | collected 2015-05 ...
TCATAGGCGGCAGCATTGAAGTCTGCATTATACATTTCTTCCCATATGCCAAGAAATTCTATTGTATTCTTGTTGCGCAGCCATTTTTCTATCAGGGCAGGTCCGTTGTCAATTTTCCTTACCATATCGGTTAATGAGATGTAATCATCCTCTTCAATTTGTAAAACCTGTATTTCCGTTCCATCAACATTTAGTTTCCCCATGTGACAGTCCCTCCTTCGTGCATTAAGCAATAGATCACAATAGCCTGTTGTACCTCTAACAAATTTCTCTTAAACTCATAGCCAACAAAGTAATCAGAATCAATTACATCTTCGGATACTTCCTCGCCACGATAAAATGGCGGACAAGGGTTTAAAACGGCATTTTCATTTGCCATATCCATAATTTCTTTCGTAATCTGATAATGTTCAAAATCTCCGAGTATATCTGCCGGTAATGAGTCTGTACATATAATATCTTTGCCTTTAACAGCTTCTTTGATATCCCTAAATACCTGCACTCCTTCCATTTCGTATCCTTTTGGACAGCATTGTGACAATTCAAATCCCAAAACATTCGCCGCCTCCTTCCATGAAAGACCAATATTGCCGGATTTACCACAAAAAAGGAATTTGTCTTTTGTAAAATCTACTCTGATTTTAGATAATGAATACATATCTGAAATAATCTCACAGGGATGATTCCAATCTGTCATTGCATTTATGACAGGAAATGTTGAATATTGCGCAAGTTCCTTAACCACATCTATATTTCTATGTCTGACAATCATTCCATCTGCCCAATTATTCAGATATCCACAAACATCTTCCAGCTTTTCTTTTTTATCCAAGGTTTCTGCTGGAAATAGTACTGACTGCCCGCCAAGCAGATATATTCCCTTTTCAAATGTTACACGGGTTCTTAGACTTGTACTGGGGAAGAATAAAACCATGCTTTTCCCATTTAGGAAATTTTTAAATTCCCCCTTTTGAATTTTATCTGCTATATGGAAAATTTCAAAAATGTTGTCTTTTTTTAAGCACAGTAAATCAATTAAATTACTCAATCAAGAGCCTCCTATCTTTACGTTATATCCATTGGATAAAAGCCGTTTTGTCTTCACTTGGGAATTTCTTTTTTATTCCGATTCATCCAGATAGTATTGATTCCCAAATTGGATACCACTATACTGAAAAAAGTAAGGAAAGAACAGCTTAAAAATCAGATGCAGTACGGGGAACATTTCATATCCACCTTGTATAATTTAAAATCCGTCTGCATATATCTCCACGTGAAAATAGCATCGTCAGGCAACGGCACATTATGGTCTACGCTGTTGCAATTTCCTATAAAGTGAAAAATGGCTATGCGCTTCTGCATAGCCATTTTTGTAGTAACTCCATTAGAGTTGCTAACGCTTTTAGCAGTCCACTTTGCGGTAGGACTCACCACTAATATTATAATATCATATTATTAAAAATAGTCAACATTTTCTGAATCTTTTTGGTATTCTGTAATCAAATCAATTGTAATAGAATTGAATATTTCAACCTACAAGCGAAAATATTCGCCATTTTAAGCGAATACAAAATCCCTGGTTTTTGATATAATTATAAAAACAAGAGAAAGACTATAAGACATCTCGTAATTTAGGAGATTTATAGAAATGAATAAAATATTACTGCGTATTGCCGACTTGCGTAAAAAGCTAAAGTAACACAGCAGGAACTGGCAGACTGGACTCGCAATGCAGGGGCGTGATTATGCGGCTGCCATCAGAACTGCACATATGATGCAAAAGCTGGGACTTGTCGATGTTGATGTAAGAATGAACGATAAGGTAGAGTTTATTACTACGCAATATGCAGATTATGAAGAAACAAAAATGATTTTATCGCATATAACGATTGGACCTCCTGCATTCGTGATGAGCAAAAGGAAAGGCTGATTCTCCATTTATTAGCCCATGGTTTATCCCGCAAAGAAGCTGAAGATTATTGCAGTCGAAATATTGAAATTGCGGATCTCTTTGCAGATAATCCGACTGCCGGATACACATTTGTGAAAGGAAATATGATTTCTTATGGGAAAAAGACCGGAAAAAAGCGAATACTCCTGCTTGACATGTATGGCGTAATCATAAAGGAAAGTAAAGGATATTTTATTCCATACACATTCGAGCATTTTGACAAAAAGGAGCATGGCAGACTTACAAGAGCATTCCGTGAAGAATGTCTTTGTTGATAACAGCGTGCAAAACCTAAATGCGGCTCAAGAAGCAGGAATCAGTACAGTTTTGTTCAACAGGGATGATGAGGTTTATTCTGGCGATATTATGAATAATTTTCATGAATTGGACAGCCTGTTAAAAAATGTGTTTTTGAATTACAAATATCAATTGTTTAAGAAAAATAAAACGGAGATTTGAGATAGAATGAAAAAACTTATTTTGATTATAGGACCTAATGGAGTTGGAAAAACTACAACAGCAAAAATACTGTTACAAAAATTGTCAAAATGTGCTTATGTAGATGCCGATTGGTGTCGTGCAATTAACCCGTTCCCTTTTACAGATGCTACAAAATACGCTGTATCTCAAAATATTTATTCATTATTCAAAAATTATCTTCTGTGTCGGGATATAGAATATGTTATTTTTCCATACGGTTTTCACGGAGAACGAAAACAAATATTCGAACAAGTAATTGGCTGCCTGAGAGAAGATGATATACTATTTGAGGTATGCCCTATTATTCTTAAATGTGGTAAGGAAGAGAATATAAGAAGGGCAATAAATGATGGTAGAAATATGGAACGGATTGAGCGTGGTATAAAGAATACTTTTCGTTTTTATGATGAATATTCCTATCCCAACATTGATTCAACATATTTACAGCCTGAGAAAGTAGCAGAAAAAATAATAGAAATACTAAATATCAGATTGACAGGAAATGAGGGATAAAATATGAATGATAATTATTGTTTTTCAGTAGGTTGTATTGTAAGGAAAATAAATCAAGTCCTGCTTGTAAGACATACAGCAGTGCAAAGGGGAAGCGGCTGTAAGAGAAGTTTTTGAAGAAACGAGTATTACAGCAGAAGTTAAACGCATGTTGGGTATGCTTTGTGACAGAAAAACTTGGTATCTGTTATTTGAAATGGACTATGTAGACGGCATTCCCACAAGTGATATGAACGAAAACAATGAAGTCTTATTGGGACTGTCCTAAAGTTTGTGTAAACCTTCAGACTGTGTAGTTTTATCTTACATCAGTCTGAAGGTTTATACAAAACTTGAAACGCTCTCAAATTCATCTGCAAATTACGATATCTTAACCAACAGACTCTCCTCAAACTATCTCTTCTCAAGCGCCTCCGCGATATCTTCCTTCATGGCCGATACCGCCGCTCTGGAAGCCTCTGCAAAGCGCTCCGCTCCGTATTCGGCATATTCTTTCTGTTGGTATGCCGCAATAATGCCTCTGGACGAATTAACAATCGCGCCCAGACCGTCTTCGTTAAAGAAATGTACCAAATCCGCGCCTTTTCCGCCCTGAGCCCCATAACCCGGCACGAGAATGAAGGCTTTCGGCATCAGACTGCGCAGCACTTTCCCCTGTTCCGGATAAGTCGCTCCGACAACCGCGCCCACATTGCTGTATGCGCTGCCCATGCAGTCCGCGCCCCACTCGGCAACTTTTTCCCCTACGATTTCATAAAGCGGTCTGCCGGCCGATTCCGGGCCGCCTGCACCCGACAATATTTCATCCCGCACCGTGCGGTCCTGAAACTCCCCGCTGCTCGGATTGGATGTTTTGACGAGCACGAAAATGCCTTTCTTTTCTTCCTGGCATACTTTGATAAAAGGTTTAACGCCGTCGGAACCAAGATAGGGGTTGACGGTAATGAAATCTTCATCAAAACCGCGGCAGAAACTGCTTCCCACCTGTACGCCTCCAAGATGTCCGACCGCATAGGCTTCGGAAGTGGAACCGATATCGCCGCGCTTTACATCGCCGATGACAACCAGTCCTTTTTCCCTGCAGTAATCTACCGTACGCTTATATACGAGGAGCCCTTCAATGCCGAACTGTTCATACATCGCAATCTGCGGCTTCACCGCCGGAACCAGATCGCAGATATGGTCTACAATCTCTTTGTTGAAAGCCCAGACAGCTTCCGCCGCCCCTTTCATTGTTTCGCCGTATTCCGCAAAAGCCTTCTTCTGCAAATGCTCCGGAATATATTTCAGCATCGGATCAAGCCCGACTACAATCGGCGCTCCTGTCCGCTTTATGTTTTGAATCAGTTTATCTATCATGTTACGACCATGCCCTTTCCTTAATCTGCGGGGTATTATCTTTTTTCTTTAAAGAGATTTGTCCTTTAAATCCTGCAATACAAACTGGTTTTCAATATAGTCTTCAAACTCTTCTCTCTTTACCCATTCATATTCGCCGTATTCTTCCGGCAAAATAATGTGTTTTTCTTCCTCCTCCGGAACCGAACAGATATAGGCAATGCCGACACAATGGGTATCGCCCAGCATATTCGACCATGTATACTCAATTTTCTCAATTTTACCGTCAATCGACAGCAGCTCCTGAATCGCACGCAGCACCGCCTCGTCCGGGGCTTCTCCGTGATTCACTTCCGTATCGATAAATTCCCATATGAAAGGTTCCGGAATATGGTCATCCACCCATCTTTTGACCAACAGATATCTGTCATCTTTTTTAATGATTCCCTTCACCCGTATAAAAGTTTTTCCCATATCTTATACCTTCCCTTTCCCTGCACAGCATTGGATGCAGAAATAATATTTAAAACAGCCGGCTTCATGCCGGATCTTCCAGCGTATTCCCACACATATCCGCTGAAAATGAGTAAAACATACACTTGATATAGTACCATTGCGCTTTCCGGTTGTCAATAAACAACCTCTTCCGGCACACGGTTAAACGGCATGCGGTTTTCCCGCCATCCGGGGCCAGCCGCCGACGGAAAAGAAGGTTCCGGCGGAGGTCCTGGAAAAGACGCCGGTACTTAGTGAAAAAGGTGCTTTGCATCTTTTGAACTTAGTACCGCTGCGTTTTTTGGCGGAGCGGAAGCGTACCGACAAGGAACCTTCTTTTCCGTCGGCGGCTGGCCCCGGATGGCGGGAGCAAAGGCCTGCGCCGGCCTTATCTTGTTTTTAAAAACTGATACTCCCGCTGCGCGGCCGCATCGTCCGGATAAGATTTGAGGTAGTCATTCATCAGGGCCGCCGCCGTCTTATAATCTTTCATATATTCGTAGGCAACGATTTCATTGAATTTCAGCGTCTGCATCATGCCGTTTCCTTCGATGCCCATCCCAGCCTGGAAAGCCGTCAGCGCCAGTTCGTATTCTCCCATCTGCATCCGGCACATGCCGAGCTGGTTGTAAATTTCCGGATGTGTCTGATCGATCAGCGTATAATCGTTGTAAATGCTGGCCGCATAGTTAAAATCGCCAAGCGCCTCGTAAGTCCTGCCCAGATACAGCGACGCTTCATAATTCGAGGAAATTTTTACTTTGGACAGGAAATTTCTCGCGTTTTCGTAGTCTTCCAGATAATAGTAAATACGGCCCAGATCATAATCGGAGATCGTCTTTTCGTTATCGGCTATGACCTGTTGGAAATATTCCCTGCCGGCTTCTTTATAACCGTTATCGCCCAATACGATATAGATCTGTATCAGCCTGTCGTAATTTTCCTTATCCTGGGAAACCGCCTGATCGAAATCCTGTTTGGCGCCTTCATAGTCTCCGTTCTCCAGCTTCGCGCAGCCCCGCAGGTAATATGCTTCCGTTTCTTTCGGACGCAGCGCGAGAATGGCGTCATATGCCCCGATCGCATCGTCCGCCTGCCCGTTTCTGAAATAAGCCGCCGCCAGATAGTAATTGATATCAAAATCCATATCTTTCGGACTTCCATCGCTCAAAAGCAGCGCTTTTTCCAGATAAATGATGGCATTTTCATATTCCGAGAGGCCCATATAGGCCAATCCCATACCGCGGCAGAGCTGTCTTTCATTCTCGCCTGCTTCAAGCGCCGCATCAAAATACTGGAGCGCCGCGTCATATTCCAGATTCTGAACAGCCGCCATTCCCGCGCTGATATTATCCGTTTTCTCTTCCCCGCCGCACCCTGTTACAAGCAGCATGACGACGGCAGCCATAATCAATCCTGTCTTCTTCATCGTTTGTTTCTTTCTACCCGTATAGACTCTTCTTCCAGCTTCTTCTCATATCATTTTATCATATAGGAACCATCCCGCCAACGGCTAAATCAAATTTCCGCAGACCAGATCTTTCAGAATCCCAAAAAACTCACGAATCATATTGTTCAGCAGAAAATAAATATCCGATGGGGCCGCAATGCCGCAGACATATCGGATTCCCTGATGTTTCGCCAGATGCACGCCCCGGAAAACATGAAAATTATTCGTTACGATTCCCACGCGGTCATTTTCCATATCCAGAAATACAGAACTGAAAGCGATGTTCTCCGAAGTATTCGTTGACCGGTCTTCCATGATAATCCGCTCTTTGTCAATTCCTTTTTTCACCAGATAATCATACATTCCCTGCGCTTCGCTGTGCGGTTCGTTCGCACCCTGCCCGCCGGAAACAATACAGCGCGTGTTCTCGTTTTCCACCAGATAGTCATAGGCCGTATCCAGCCGGAACTTTAAGGCCGCAGACGGGCCCGTTTCTTTCACCTGCGCGCCGAGTACAATCAGATAATCGAGATGCGCTTCCCCTTTTGCACCGCAGGCGCTGATAATGCAGCCTTCCACAATGACAAACATCAGCACCCCAAGCCCTATGAGAATGACGACCGCCCTTTGCAGTCCGTGCGGCAGTCTCGCCCACATTCCAAAATGCCAGAATGCGGTAAGCCCCAGAAAACAACAGCCGCCCACGCCCCATACCAGATAAAAACGGGTTCCGGATTTGATGCTGTAAATCAGGATGCAGTAAACGAAACAGAACAGACTGCACAAAATGCTGAAAATCTCTTTTTTCATATATTATATCAATACCCTTTCTCTTTTAAATCCTTTACGAGGTTCACATAAAATTCTCTTACATCGAACTCCGGAAAGTTTTCCCTGTTCAGGTCGATCATATCGCCGTGAGAAATACCGCGTTTCCCCTTCGGACGCAGTATCGCATAAACGTTCCCCCATAATGCGGATTCCACGGAGACGAGACCGTCATTTTCTCCGTCAAAGTGTTTTACCAGATGGTAGGACATATTCAACGGAAAACGGCCGCTCCGCGCTTTTTTCATGGAAGTCGCCACACTCTGATAATATACGGAAGGACAGTCGGGCAGATTTTCATTTCCCGCCAGGCACGCCTTTGCCGTCAAATCCGTTACCGCGCTCAGAAAATCCGGAGAATTGTCTCCCAGCCTGCGCAGCGCCCCGTTATAACGCGCCGCCAGAAACTGTCTGACTCCTTCCGGTGCCTTTTCCAGCAGATAATCCGCAAAAAAGCAGCCCCTGTGCGGCGTATTAATGGTCGTCAGAGAAGCCGTATAATCCGCCGCGCCGCATTTGCTGACAGCGTAACGCGCGTCCAGCCCGCCTTTGGAATGGGCGATGATGTTCACTTTACCGCAGCCCGTCTCCTCAACAAGATTTTTGATGCGCTCCGCCAATTCACGGCCGCAGACAGCAACGGATGCGGCCGACTGCTGATTTCCATAATAAATGACAGCGCCGTTTCGCAGCAGTTCTCCCGGTACCCTTCCCCAATAATTAAAAAACCGGAAATCCCGGAAAAAAACGCCGTGCACCATCAAGAGCGGATACCTTGTATGACAGCATTCGTTTTCTTTTCTGACGGCATTCAGTTCTTCTTTTTCCCGCTCCGTTTCATACTCCTGCTCCGCCAGCCGGTACAGCCGGTAAAACAGGAACAGGTTTACGACCGGAATCCACCAGCATAAAAACAGCAGCAGGCGGTACCGGATTCCCATCTGCACGGAAACCGTCATCAGCCGCAGGCAGCCGTTCAGCAGCAGGATTCCGGAACCGAAAAGCCAGCATAGAATTGAAAAAACATACTGCAAAACACGCCCGGCCGTCCATTCCGGTATCTCCCGGAAACTGACCAGTGAACAAACCAGACCGGCCAGGCAGGCAATTCCGGCATACAGAATCAGGGCCGAACCTTTGCTCAGCTGTCTGAGCCGGCCGGTATCCGCAGACACACCTTTCCTGTTTCCCGTCGGCGGCAGAATATTGGCATACAGGAAAAAAAACGCCGAACAGATCAAAAGCAGGGCCGTCTTTGGCCCGTCCACCCGTACAAGGGACAGAATCCCCGGCATATTTATGCCGGCCGCAAGCAACAATGCCGCGGACAATCGCTTGATTTTTCGTATCATAATTTTCTGCTCTCCACACGCCCCGTATCAAAAAACATCCGAAGCGCTTCTTCCATCTGTACGGACAGTCCTGCATCGTCGTCCCTGTAATCTTCAAACAGCGTATAAGCATAGAGCGAATACAGATTGTCATCGTCTTCCGCAAAATAAAGGACAATGGCGCCCGCTTCCTCTTCATCCCGGACAAAAGCCCTCATTTCGAGCGTATGCCCCAGAAACGTCATGCCGATATCGTCGACTACGATATGGTACTCTTCTTCCTCTTCCGAAATTTCTTCTTCCAGCATTTCCGTCATTTCGTCCATATTCTCAAGGAACATGTCGATCATGCCAAAGGCCTCGGTTACCCGTGAGACAATCAGGCAGTCCATTGCCTCGTCCGCATCGCCGCCCGGCGCGAAAACAATATCATAACCGTCGCTCCAGTACTCGTCTTTTTCCCAGACTTCCGGAAGTTCAAAAAAGAGACAGTCCACCTGAATCGTCCCGTCGCTTTTACGTTCACCGAAATGGCTTTCGTCTTCAATCCTTTTGTCATAAGCGGATTCGTTTTCACGCCGTCTCGTTTCCTCTTTTTTATTGAGCGCCTCTTCCGCCGCCGCCCTCGCAAGTTCCGATCTTTTTTCACCATTCCCGGAATAGTCCCCATCCTTTTCCCGGTCTTCGGAACCGTTTCGGTCTTTTTCCCGCCCGCCGTCTTTTTCCTGGTCCAAATGCCGTCTGACCTCCGCGCGCGCCTCCTCCTGCGCCCGGCTGACTGCATAATCGGAAGCGTCCGGCGCCTTATGCCCGCATCCGGCCAGCCCGGCTGTCATACAAATACATAATCCAATTGCAATTCCCCTGTTTTTCAATCTATAACCACGCCTTTCTCTCAACCTGCGAACTTTGAAGCCAGGACGCCGGCAGCGTCGGCACAAATTCGCGATTGAACATGTGCGAAGAATGCCAGTTCCCGTATTCCCGGAAACTGGCATTTTATTCATTCTGTCAATTAGTTGTTCAATTTTCCGGTTTCAAAGAACATATCCAGCGCCGCCCGTACATTGACTTCCGCCGCCTCGCCTTCTCCGGCCCAGATCACCGCGTAGACCGCGTATTGTGAATCACCGCTCTGAGCAATATAGAAAATTGCCGTATCGCCTTCGGACTGCATCTCCATCTTGAGCGTTTTGCCCATAAAAGTCTCACCCGCGTCTTCGACTACGAGATCCGATACATCTTCTCCAAGCTCTTCTTCGAAATATCTCTGCGTATATTCCAGATCGGCTAACATTTCGTCGATAGCGCCTTCATCATAAACATAATCCTGTTCTATCGAAATATATCCGTATCCTCTGATCGCATCGCCGCCCGGCGCATAAATCGCTTCGCTGTAAGAACTCTCATCTTCGTCTTTCTCCCAGCCTTCCGGAAGCTCAAATGTCATATATCCGATATTAAAAGCATCCGCATTAAATTCATCGCTGTCTTCAAATTCCATTCTTTTTTCGTCCGCAAAAGACTCATCCCATCCGATTTCGATCTGATAAAAAGAATTTAATTCCTCCAGCAGATCTTTGGTCTTGCCGGTCGTATTGTCGGCCATAATGCAGATATCCACAAGCCCCATTACATCATCGCCCAGCTCTTTCAGACAGTAGACCTGATAATAGGGCGAATAGCTGTTCTCGTAAGAATTAAACTGCATAAACGTGATTTCACATACGGCTGCATCATTCCCGATATCTTTTATCTCGCCGACTTCAACTCCGTACAGATAGGAGGAATATTCCAGCTCTTCTTTCACATAATCTTCCAGATTCTCGCTTACCGTATAGTCTTTGTAATCACTCCGAAGATACGGATTGATGTCCACATTCACGTAAACGCCCATACGCTCGCTCGTTGCATAGGAGCCCGAAACGACCGGGTAATCGTCGTCCGGCACAAAAACCGACAGCGTCATCTTATTACCCGATTGGGTATTGGAAGTCGATATAAGCTCCTCCATCAGATACTCGAATCCTTCGTATCCTTTTGCCTCGCCTGAACCAAAAACAACACCGCCTGCCGTCTTTGTATCTGCTTTCTCCGCTTCCTTCTCTTCCGGCTTTTCGGTTTCCTCAGTTTCCCCGGTTTCCTTCTCTTCCGCTTTTTCTTCGGTTTCCGAAACAGTCTCTATATCCGTTCTCCTTGTCCTGTTTACAGTCAAATCGGAAGCGCTCGGTTCCCTGGAACCGCAGGCCGTCAGTCCGGCCAGCATAGATACGGTTACCAGCACGGCAATGGTTTTATTTTTCATTCGTTCTCTCCCTCATTCTTCCTATTGCCCAGATACTTATTCAAAATGCGCATACATTCCTTCACATCGATCGGCTTCGCGATATGAGCAACCATTCCGCATTCCAGACAGCGCTGTGCGTCATCGGAAAAAGCATCTGCCGTCATCGCGATAATCGGAAGTCCGCTGTCTTCGCGTTCCAGCGCCTTAATTGCCCGCGTCGCATCATAACCATCCATAACCGGCATTCTGATATCCATCAGAATCGCATCATAATAACCGGGTTCAGATTGATCAAACATATTGAGACATTCCTGGCCGTTTACCGCTCTTTCCAGCTCCACGCCCGTCATGGAGAGAATCGCGCTCGCCACCTCCCAGTTTAAGTCGATATCTTCCGCCAGCAGAATACGCTTGCCGGTAAGATCCGCCTCCATGAAGGAATCCTGTTCCTGATCATCGCCGGCTTCTTCCATATATTGTCTCAGACGGTGATACAGCGTTGACTTAAACAACGGCTTGGAAATGAATCCTTCGATCATGGATTCATCCACCGCCTCTTCCATATCGCTCCAGTCATAAGCGGAAATCAGGAAAATCGGAATATCCAGCCCGACTCTCTTTCTGATTTCACGTATTGTCTCAACACCGTCCATGCCGGGCATTTTCCAGTCGATCAGAACGAATTTGTAATCATCATTTTCATGATGACGTTTTTCGATCATTTCTACCGCTTTCATGCCGTTCTGCGTCCATTCCGCTTTGGTGCCGAGCTCCTGTAAGTTCGCCACCGCGCTTTCGCACAAATCGCGGTTATCATCCACCACCAGAATATTCCAGTCAGGCAGCTTCATCCCGTCCACGTCTACATCCGATTTCTGTAAATCCAGGGTAACATGGAATGTGCTGCCCTTTCCCTGTTCGCTCTCCAGTTCGATTGTTCCGCCCATCAGATCGACGATCTTCTTGGCGATTGACGTACCAAGTCCGCTTCCCGTAATATAACGTACCTGTTCGTTCTCTTCTCTGGCAAAGGTATCCCAGATCTTTGCCTGAAATTCCGGAGACATGCCGATTCCCGTGTCTTTCACAAGAAAATGCGTTCTGATGACATTTTCTTTCTCTTCTCCCTCCGGCTGCTCCTGATACATATAAACATCAACCCGTCCGCCTTCCGGCGTAAACTTGATCGCATTGGACAGCAGATTGAGCAGTACCTGATTCAGGCGGACATTATCGCAGATTACATCTTCTGAGAGAATATCCCGGATAAAAATATCAAAAACCTGTTTCTTCGCGCTTACCTGCGGCTGTACGATATTGACCAGATCGTCCATCTGTTCCCGCAGGGAAACCGGAATCATATTCAGCACCATCTTACCGCTGTCAATTTTGGACATATCCAGAACGTCATTAATCAATCCTAACAGATGCTTGCTGGAAAGGCTGATTTTACGAAGACAATCCTCCACCCGGTCCCTGTCATTTAGATTTTTCTGTGCAATTCCCGTCATACCGATAATCGCATTCATCGGCGTCCTGATATCATGACTCATGCTCGCGAGAAAATCGCTCTTTGCCATGTTCGCATGCTCGGCTTCCCGCCTTGCCTTCGCCAGATTATCAATCTGCTTCATCGACAGTCGGTAATACAACAGGAAAATAATTCCCATCGCAACGAAAATAATCAAAACAGAAGCAAGCGTAACCCATACTCTGACTGCCGCGAGTTCCGATACCGATTTCGTCATGAAATCCATCGGCATTGCAAAGACCAGATACCAATCGGTATTTCCGGGGAGTCTGGAACAGTAAATCTGTTTTCCTTCTCCTTCTATCAGTACATTTGCATAATAGACTTCATCATTCTGCATAGCCCGGGACAGTTCCTGAATATACTGCTCCGACGTTTTCCCGTTGTAAGTCGAATAAGTCTCCCGGATCCGTTCAAAATAACTCTCTCTGTAAGCGCCGCTGCTCCGAATGACAAAATTACCGTTTACATCGATGATATGATAGTATACCGCCATATCCTCCTCATCCAGAAAAAGGGCCTCGCTCAGATAATCCATCGAAAAACCGGCTATTAAAGCAATACTCTTTACCCCGTTCCGCATCGGGTATTCAACTCTTTTCCCAAGCAGCAGAACCCGGCTCCCGTCTTCTGTCTCGGCTTCCGCAACAACGCTTCCGTCATTCATCAGACGTTCCATCACATGCTGGTCATTCGTATAGCTCAGATTTTCTCCATAGACAACTTCCGTATTATCTTCCCCAGCGTAAAGCGCCAGATATGTAAAGTCCCTGACCTGTCCGCTCAATTCCAGATCTTCTAAAAGCTCTTCTCCGTAAACAGCCTCTTCCGTCCAGGTACGCTTTATAATTCCGTCTACCTGTGACAGACGCAGCTCAATAATCGACTGAAATTTCTGCTGAACCTGAATGCTCATTTCGGACATGTAGCTATAGCTGATCTCTTCAACTGACTCTTCGGTTTTCACGGACATAAAAAATGTCAACGCAATAAATACAGCAATGCTGACAACTATAACGCTGGTAATACTGCCTCTGAAAAAATTAATTGTCTTTTTATCCATCTTGCCTCTCCATTCATTCAGAAACTGTGCATTCTCCTAATTCCCGCTGTATTTCTCAATACATGCCACAATTTCTTCCTGTACGGGCAGAACCTGCTCAAGAACCGGTCTTGCTTCTTCCGGTTTTCCGGCTCTTAACAAATCTACGATTTTCGTATACGCTTCGTATAATGGTGTAATCGAAAGATTCCCTGAAACGCCTTTCAGCGCATGTGTTTTTTCAATTACATCATTATAGTCCGTCCCGTCAAAATCCGCTTCCACATGATATGTATTAATAGATTTTGTAAAAGTGCCAAGCAGTTTCGTATATAATTTTTCATTTCCGTTAATACGTTTTAATCCGCCGTCAACATCAACACCCAGCCCTTTCAGATCTTCAAACAAACTCATGAAATATATCCCCCTTGCCTTCTTTCTTTTTCTTACTTTCCATATTACTATGTTTTCTTCCTATTTACAAGTTTCGGCACAGAAATTTTCATCCCTGTGCCGGAATTATTCCCAATTATTTCTTTTTCACAAATAAATCAATATTTGCCAAAGTCGTCTCCAAGAGAGATAACCTGCTCGTTCATCGAGGAAGAAGCCGCAAAAGAGTTACTGCTTCTGTATGAAGATGAGGGTGCGGAAACGCTGCCTGCACCGAGATTGTATATGGAAAGAAGCTCTCTCATTCTGGAAGCCTGATTAGACAGTTCTTCACTGGCAGCCGCACACTCTTCGCTTGTAGCGGAGTTGGTCTGTACAACCTGGGATACCTGTGTAATGGCCTGCTCAATCTGAGCGACTGCAGTTGCCTGATAATTAGAAGACTCTGCAATGCCGTTGATAATAATTTCGCTGTCCTGTACGACTCTTGTGATTTCTTCCATCGCATGAGATGTATCGTTTACGATCTTGGAACCAGAGCTTACCTTTTCGATGGAATCTTCGATCAGATCCGCTGTCTCAGCAGATGCTGCGGCACTCTTCGCCGCAAGGCTTCTTACTTCTTCCGCTACAACCGCAAAGCCCTTTCCTGCTTCGCCCGCTCTCGCCGCTTCAACCGCTGCATTCAACGCAAGGATATTGGTCTGGAACGCGATATCGTCAATCGTTTTGATAATCTTGGAAATATTTTCGGAAGCTCTGTTGATGTCCTGCATAGCAGTCATCGTATCCTGCATCTGTCTGTTGCCCTTCTGTACGTCTTCGATTGCTTTTGCAACAAGCGTTGCTGCTTCGTTTGCCTGTTCCGCGTTCTGTCTTGTCTTGTCTGCGATCTCATCAATAGACGCCGTAATCTGCTCGATAGCGCTTGCCTGCTCGGTAGACCCCTGTGCCAGCGCCTGGCTTGCACTTGCTACCTGAGAAGAACTGATTGTTACCTGAGAACCTGCTTCGGAAATATTGCTCATCGCATTAAAGTTATCCTCAACCAGTTTCTTCAGGGAATTTCCGAGTACATCCTCTGCAGACGCCGGTTTTACGGTAACGGTCAGATTTCCCTGGGAAACTTCTTCGGCGATATTCGCCTGATACTTGATGTTATTGATTACATGCGTATATTCATCTACCAGATCACCAAATTCATCGTTGTTATATTTCACCATCTGGATATTTTCAACGCACCCTTTTGCAATTTCCTTCGCTGCTGCGGAGAGCTGTCTGACGGATTTCATAATCGCTTTTGTCAGAGACAGGCCGATGAGAATCGTAATGATAACGGAAACTAACAGGATTCCAAGACTGATTGCGTTGGAAATTCCCATAATACTTTCCATACGCTCGATACGATGATCTTTTCCGGAATTAATGACCTCCATAAACTCATTCACTTCCGCATCACTGAGATGACCGCTGTCAACAAAATGATCGTACATTTCGTCCGCGCTCGTCTGATTCATCTCTCCAATAACGCTGACGCATTCTTTCGTAATAAAAACTCCCACCAGCACGGTAATGATCGTAAGCAGGACGGGGATACTGAATCCCAATATCAGTTTTGTTCTTATCTTCATGTTTTTCATGTTTTTACCTCTCATTCTTCTTCAACATTCATTTCGTTTGCCTGTTCCACGACCGTCAAATCCTGATCATTCAAAAGTTTATCAGGATCCAGTAATAATTTGACCGTATCACCGACCTTACCAATACCATACACATATTTGTTCTGTACCTTGTCGGTACGTCCTACGCTCGGCGGCGGCAGTATGTTGTCTTCTTTGATTTCAACAACTTCCGCGATCTTCTCGACAATCAGCCCTACCATCATGGACTTGATGTTGATTACAATGATACAGGTTCTGTCATTGTATTCGAAAGGCTCCTGTTTAAAGCGCAGACGAACGTCAACAACCGGGATGACCTTACCTCTCAGATTGATCAGGCCCTTAATATAATCTTCCGTTTCGGGAATCGCCGTGATCGCCTGTAACTGAATGATTTCGTTTACATACTGGATTTCCAGTCCGAAATACTCGTTTCCGGATTTGAAAGTCATATATTTTCCCTTTTGTGTATCACGTTCGCCGGCATTATCTTCGTCTACCTGTCTTTTTAATTCACTCATGTTTTCCATGCAATATCCGTTCCTTTCTCTTTTTTATTCTATCAAGCCCGGAGCATCCAAGATCAGAGCGATGCTTCCGTCGCCAAGCTGCGTACAGCCGGATAAGCCTTTGACTTTCTTTATATAGGAGGGAATCGGTTTTACTACGATTTCCTGCTCCCCGATCAGCTTATCGACGAGAAGGCATACTTTCTTATCTTCCACTTCGAGAATCAGCATAACACCTTCTTCCACAGATTCCTTGTATTCCGTCAGGCCATACCAGCGGCCGAGTCTGAGAACCGGGAAGCATTCTCCGCGGATCATAATATATTCGTCGCCGTTCGGCTCGTGAATCATCATGTCTTCCTTCACGCGGACAAATTCCTTGATCGCACCGGTTTCCATAACAAAAGAGGAATGACCGGTTTCCATTACGATACCGTCGATAATCGCAAGCGTCAGAGGAATCTTTAAACTCATGATCGTACCGAATCCCTTTTTACTTTCGATTTCCAGGGAACCGCCGATCGCCTGAATATTCTGAACAACAACATCCATGCCGACGCCGCGGCCCGAATATTCCGTAACAACTTCATTGGTAGAGAAACCGGGCAGCGTAATGAACTGGAACACTTCTTTATCCGTATAGGAACTGTCCGGTCTGGTTTCATCCAGAATGCCCTGCTTTCTCGCTTTGGCCATGATCTTGTCTCTGTCAAGACCGCCGCCGTCATCCTCCACGCTGATCCATACCTTGCCGGCTTCCGTCTTTGCGGATAAGGTGATCTTACCTTTTTCCGTCTTACCGCTGTCGCGTCTCTCTTCCTTACTCTCGATGCCGTGGTCAACGGAATTTCTTACGATGTGCATCAGAGGGTCGGAAATATGTTCAATAATGTTCTTATCCACTTCCGTCTGGTCGCCGACCATAACAAATTCGATGTCCTTGCCAAGCTTTCTGGAGACGTCGAATACGATACGGTTCATCTTCTGGAACGTATTGGTAAGCGGTACCATTCGCATGGACATAATAACATTCTGCAGATCCGTGGAAATCTTTGCTAACTGCGCCGCCGCTTTGTTAAAGTTGTCAAGATTCAGTCCGGGCACTTTCAGATCTGAATTCTGAAGCACTACCGACTCCGAAATAACAAGTTCCCCGATCAGTTCCATCAACTGATCCATCTTGCTGACATTAACGCTGATAAAGGAAGCCTTCTCCGCCTTCGGCTTATCCTTTGCCAGTTTCTTCTGCTTGCCCGGTTCTTTGGATTTGATGACGAAATCACCGGGTGCGATCGCAGGTTTTGCGGGCTTCTCAGGTTTCTTCTCTTCCTTCGCTCCGTCCGCCTCCGAAGCCTGTGTGCGGGAATCGATTTCCTCCACACTGGATTCGAGATCGATCATCGGAGCCGCGTGTGCCATATCGTGATCGTTAAAGTCAAATCCCTGCAAAAATTCTTCGGCCTTGCATTCGTAAATATCTACTTTTTCGATATCGTAACCGACGCCGACGATTTTACGGATTTCTTCCTCGCTCGTCTGTGCCTGTAAAAGAATTTTAAAACCGTCTTTGATGATCGTCTCCGCACAGTCGGGATCCGAGATAATATCCTCCGGAGAATATAAAATGTCTTCCGCAACCTCTTTCAGAGCGTACACGATCTTGTATGCGTGCACGTTTGCCATTTCCGTTTCCTGGAAAAAGGAAACATAAATCTTATAAAAATGGCTGGCGCTTGTTGCCATGGGCGCGATATAGAACTGTTTCGGCTCCTCATGTTTGTTTGCGGGAACCTCCGCACTCTTTTTCTTTTTATTTTTTCCGCCCTCTCCGCCGCCTTTGATCTTTTCCAGAAATTCATCCAGCGTCGCGACAAGCTCTCCGGCCTGACCATCCGCCGGATCTCCATTACGAATTTTCTCCATTTCATTTGAGATAAAATCGGCCACTTCCAGCACATGATCCACCAATTCCAAGTGCGGAACATTTTCGGGATGGGATTCTCTTAAAAAATAAAAGACATCCTCCAGCTTATGTGCCACAGCCGTTATCTCGTCGAACATCATGATACCAGAAGATCCCTTAATGGTATGCATGGTTCTGAAGATCTCATTGATGCTGTCTTCATCAAAGCTATCCGCATCTTTCTGTTCCAGAACCATATCCTGCAGCTGCTCTAACAGCTGGCCGTTCTCGAACAGATACATATCCAACATACCGTCTGTACTAAATTCTTCTGCCATATCGTTCTCCTTTCCTGCATATTTCGGTTAAGTTCTTTTGTCAGACCAAACCAAGTTTTTTCAGTGCCTGCTCAAATTTTTCCTGATCTATCGGCTTACCGGAATATATCGTACATCCCAGCTCAAACGCCATTTTTACATTGGCTTCATCATTCAGCGCCGTTGTCATGATGACTTTGACCGCCTTATCTTCCGGAATATTCCTTTCCTTTTCCAGATTGCGGATACCTACTAACGACTGATAACCGTCCATGACAGGCATCATGATATCGAGACAGATCAGATCGTAAGGCTCGCCGTCCTCCAAAGCCATCATAAATGCGTCAACTGCTTCCATTCCGTCCACAGTTACATCGCATTCGCCGTACTTTGACAGAAAATTTACCATAAATTTTCTAGTGACAAAATCATCCTCGGCTAATAGAATCTTCATACCCTTTCTCCTTTACATATTATTTAATAACGCATATGTCCTTCCTGCGATATCATTCAGTTTTTCCTGATACATTACCGCACCCAGATCATAAGCGACCTTGGGCATTCCATAAACGACGCAGGTCGATTCGTCCTGTCCGATCGTTTTTGCTCCCGCCTGACGCATGCTCAAAAGTCCTTTGCCGCCGTCGCCTCCCATACCTGTCAGGATAATGCCGACCGCGTCCTTACCCGCTGACCTTGCAACGGACTCAAATAACACTTCCACGGAAGGACAGTGCCCGTTTACCCGCGGTCCCGCCTTCACTTCTACCTGATAAGCGCCGTTTACCTTGATAAGACGCATATGTCTGTCGCCGCCCGGGGCGATCAGCATATGGCCCGGAAGCACCCGGTCTCCGGTTTCCGCTTCCTTTACCTGAATCCGGCACTGGTCATTCAATCTTTTCGCATACATTTCCGTAAACTTGGGCGGCATATGCTGTACGCATACAATGCCCGGTATATCCGTTCCGAAATCCTTGACAACGGAATAAATCGCTTCCGTTCCTCCTGTGGAAGCCCCGATTGCCACGATCAGATTGCTTCTTTTTACGGAAAGGCTCTGCTGCTGTTCCTGCTGCATCATAACCGTTTTCTTGATATTGCTGATTCTGGCGGTCGATGCGATCTTGATCTTGGTCAGCAGTTCGTTTCTGATAAAATCTTCCAGCTGCTGTCTGTTCGATACTGCCGGTTTTGCCACGAAGTCCACGGCGCCGGCATTCATTGCGTCGAATACTTTATCGCTTAACGCGCTGATGACTACGACCGGCAGCGGATACTGCGGTATCAGCTTCCGCAAAAATTCAATGCCGCTCATTCTCGGTAGTTCGACATCAAGCGTCATGACATCCGGTTTATGCAGCAATATAAGATCCCTTGCTTCAAACGGATCCCTGGCAGTCGCCACAACTCTGATCGCCGGGTCTTTACTCAGGTTCTGCACGAGAAGTTCCCGGAATACAATGGAATCTTCTACAATTAATACTTTAATTGGCTGCATAACTTCTACCCCTCTCTTTTTCTGAATATCGACGGCTGGATAATCTGAAACGGCGTACTGTTTCTGTCGATTGTCTCGGTCGTCCCGATAAAGAAATACCCTCCGGGTTCCATCGCATCGTAAACACGCTGCACCAGATCCCGTTTGGTATTGTCATCAAAATATATCATGACATTACGCAGGAACACCGTATGTAGTTTCTTTTTAAAAGGGAGCGGCTCCATCAGATTGAACTGTCTGAAAATAACTTCTCTTTTCAGTTCATCCGTCACCTGATACTGACTTCCTCCTGCCGCCGGTTTAAAAAAATGCCTCTTCCACTGTTCCGGAAGATTCTTCAGTTGTTCTTCGCTGTATATGCCAAGCATCGCCTGTTGTAACACTTTGGTGGAAATATCCGTTGCCAGAATTTTTTTATCCCACTTGTCTTTTTCCAGTCCGAAAAAGTCCGCAAGAACCATCGCAATCATATAGGGTTCTTCTCCCGTAGAAGCCGCTCCGCACCAGATATGCAGATCTTTGTGCGCCGCCTCTTTCGTCTTCAGCCAGGGAAGCACCGTATTTCTGAAATAGTCGAAATGTTCAAACTCCCGCATGAAATAAGTGTGGTTTGTTGTCAGGAAATTAACAAGTATCTTTTCCTGTTCGCCGGATTTATCCCGTTCTACTGCATCCATGAACTCATGATAATTACTCCAGCCATTCTTTCGCACATAATTCTGCAGTCTTCCGTTTACAATGACTTTCTTCTGTCCCAGCTCAATTCCGTAACGCTGTTTCATGAACACAGAAATCCTTTGTAATTCGTCATCTGTAATCATCATCTTTCCATTCCCCCGAAAAAAGATTTTTATATAAATATTTAATTTTATTTTTTGGAAGTATTTTTCACACTCAGCAAAACTGCCTTGAAATTTTGCAGCATATCGTGTAAATATCCGGGTTAAATTTTACACCCGCCTCTTCTTTCATGACGGCAAGCGCTTCTTCTCTGCCGTGAGCGCCTTTTTCCGTCAGCTCCGTATACCTTTCCATAACGGACACGATCTGCGCGGCAAGCGGAATTTTCTGTCCGCTCAGTTTTTCCGGATATCCGCTGCCGTCCCAGTTCTCATGATGGTGGCGCGCGATATCAATTGCCGTTTTGATAAATTCATTATAATCGCTGTTGACATACAGATCGCTCAGCAGCCTCGCACCGATATTCGTATGGTTCGAAACAATTTCCTTTTCGTCTTCCGACAAATCTTTCTTTTTCTTCAAAAGTTCCACCGGAACGCCGATATTGCCGATATCGCAGAGCGGCGTCGCCAGCTCTATCGTATCCACATAGGTATCCGATATTTTATCTTCAAATATCGGCGAAAGCTGCATTCCCTGCGCCAGAATCCCGCAGTTGCGCCTCAGCCGTTCCATATAATCGGTTTCATAATCGCTGTTCTGTAAGGCGATATTCGCCAGCGCGTATAAAATGTTCTTCTTTTCCAGCTCCATCTGTTTCAACTGCTCACTGACGGAAATCTGAAGACGACGGTTTGTCTCCATCAGCTCGTTCTTCACTTCATAAAGCCGGAGATGAACGCCCACACGGGCCTGCACCACTTCCGGAATAAAGGGTTTGGTAATATAATCTTCTCCGCCAAGCAGAAAGCCTTCCACGATATCCATCGGATCGTCAAACGCCGATATAAAAATAATCGGGATATGAAGTGTCTCAGGATCGTGCTTCAAATGCCGGCACAGCTCATAGCCGTCCATCCCCGGCATGGAAATGTCCGTAAGAATCAGTTTGGGAATACATTCTCTGGCTGTCTGCAGCGCCTGCTCCCCGTTTTCGGCCAGCACAGGCGAACATCCCATGTCTTTGATAATCTCTTCCAGAACCAGCCTGTTCGTCTCCACATCGTCTACAATGAGAATCCGTTCCCCATGCAGTTCTTTAGCCCCATGTTCCATTTACGCCCCCTCTTTCCTTATTATAGCATCGCATTCAATTCTTCGTATCCGGCGTTCACTTTTTCATAGCTTTCTTTCTGAACTGCCATCTTCAGCCTGAGAATCACGCGGCTCACTTCACGCGGCGCCTCCTGTGTCAGCTGTCTGATCGTTTCCATGAACATCTCCGCCTTTTCCCAGTTTTCCATTTCCACACAGAGAATCAGCTTTGAGAGGTTCTTTTTCAGCGCTTCTTTGTTCTCAGGCGTACCGTACTGCGTTACATTATCGGAATTATCGTTTTCTTCCCCGCCGGGAGCCATCGTAAAGATGTGCATGCCGCTGCCGTCTTCTTCCGGCTGCTCCACAGCTTCTTCGCCTTCACAGATGCCGACCCAGATGGAAAACGAAAACGTGCTTCCCTTGTTTTTCTCGCTCTCCACTTCGATCTTGCCGCCCATCAGTTCCGCAAGCTGCTTGCAGATATTCAGGCCGAGTCCCGTTCCGCCGTACTTTCTCGATATGGAAGCGTCCACCTGCGAAAAGCTCTGGAACAGCTTATCCTTATCGGCCTTATCGATACCGATTCCGGTATCCTTTACGATGAAGAAAAGCTCTATCTTGTCTTTCACCCGGGCTGTCCTGACAACTTCGACCGTAATCTTTCCGACAGCCGTAAACTTCAGGGCATTGGACAAAAGATTATTCAGAATCTGTATGATGCGCAGCTCGTCGCCGACGATATACTCCGGTATCTGCGGGGATACCGTCATAAAAAATCCGATCCCCTTTTCTGTCAGTTTATTAATATGCTGCGTTTTCACATAATCCAGCATATTTCGAAAATGGAACCTGCGCGGCTCCAGCGTGAATTTTCCCGCTTCCAGTTTGGAAAAATCCAGAATATTGTTGATAATCTTATTCATATCGCCGCAGCAGCGTTCAATCAGCCGCAGCGCCTTCAATGTCTGTTCGTCCCGTACCGTTTCTATCAGTTCCCGCGTATTGCCGAGAATCCCGTTGACCGGCGTCCGAAGTTCGTGCGTAACGTTCGCGACAAATTCCGATTTTACCTTCAGCGCCTGCTCCGCTTCCTGCTTGACATGGGTGATTTCCCTGTTCAGATATTCTTTCTCCAGAATATCATTGGCCATACAGATACAGGTGTCTTTCTCGAACGCGTTCTCAACGATCCTCGCTTCCACCGGAAAACAGGTCAGATTTTTACGATATGCCACAAGATTGCGCAGTTCATTTCCAAACGGATATTCCGTTTCAAAACCGTTCTCTGTGGATTTAAAGGCACCTGGAAAAACATCGCTGATACGCTTCCCGCACAATTCTTCTTCATATTCCAGCTTCTTCTTGGCGGCGGCGTTAGCATAGGAAATTACACCTGTACGATCGAAAACAAAGACCATTTCCAACGCATCCTCAATCGGGAATGCGCGCCCTTCACTCCATTCCATTATGTTCCTCCCCAATTCCCCTAATATATCGAGAGGCAGCAAAAATCATCATAAGTCTTTGCTGCCCACAATTTTTTTATGAAAAATCGAACATTTTAATTACTTCAACGATATTGAAGAAATCTTCCTTTGCAAGCGCAAAACATTCCAGTACATCCGGTGCGAACTGACCGCACTCCCCATTCATAATCATATCATATGCCATGCTGTTGGCATACGCGCTCTTGTAAACACGGGGGCTTACCAGCGCATCATATACGTCCGCAATGGCCACCACCTGCGTATAAATCGGGATTTCGTCCCCCGCAAGATGATCGGGATATCCTTTTCCGTCCCATCTCTCGTGATGATAACGGCAGATATCATAGGAATAACGGTAAAATTCACTCGTCTGGTCTTTATAGGATTTCTCCAGAATTTCACAGCCGACTGTCGTATGGGTCTTCATAATCTCAAATTCTTCCGGCGTCAGACGGCCCGGCTTTAACAGAATCGCATCCGGAATACCGACCTTACCGATGTCGTGAAGTGCGGATGCTCTGGAAATCTCATCGATCTGCTCCTGTGTAAGTCCGTACTTCGGAAAATATTTCATCAGATATTTGAGCATAATTCTCGTAAAATATTTGATTCTTCTCGTATGTTCTCCGGTCTCTGCGCTTCTTGCCTCTACAACGGAGCTGAGCGTCTCAATCATAAATTCGGAATTTTCGCGGATTTTCCTCTCCTGCTCCCGAATCTCCGCTTCCTGCTCTTTCAGACGTACCGCCATGTTATATTTATGTTGGTACAAATCTACAATATTCTTACTTCTTCTCTTAACGATATGGGGATAAAAAGGTTTATGTATAACATCCGCCACGCCATAGGAGTATGCCTGGTCTTCACTGTCCAGCGCGTCCTCGCTCGTGATCAGGATAACCGGAATATCATTCAGCATATCCTGTCCGTGCATATACTCCAGTACCCCGAAACCATCCATGATCGGCATTACGATATCCAGCAGAACAAGCACGATGCGGTCATTGTTCTTCAGCTTCGCAACGGCATCCTCTCCGTTGTCCGCTTCCAGCAGTTCGTATTTGCCGTCCCGGAACATTTCCTTCAATATCTCTCTGTTTACTTCTTCGTCGTCAACGATTAAGATCTGTTGTTTTAATTTTTCCATCTCCTGCTCCATTGTCGTCTCCTGTCTCATTCTTCTTTGCTAATCGTCATGTTATTAATATCATTATACCGGACGCTTAAAATACCTATTTTTGACGATTTCCCTATCACATCTAAAATACCATTTTTCCGCTATGATTGTCAATAAAAAGACATCAAAATTCGGAGAAAATTCTGGCAGAAAGAGAAGCCATATCATCGGTAAAGAACGTAGTCCTGCATTTCGCGGACAAATCCGCTTCCGGCGAACGCCAAAGCCGCTTCTTCGGGGTAATCCGCCACCACAATGCGCTTTTTTCCCGCGTAAATTCTTCCGTTCCGATAGTCTTTTGCGAAAAGGCACAGCAGTTCATGAAGCCCCTCCGTTTCAAAAACCCGCAGCGTCTTTCCCTGGCGCTCAAACAACGCTGCCGGCCGGCCGTTTTGAAAGGCGGCCACGGTTCCCGGCACATTGGTAAATGACCGGCCCTGCACATGGGGCAGAAACTTTCCGAACGGCTGCATCGGGTCCGCGGCATTCAGCCAGACGATCTCTTCCGGCGGATTTTTCAGCCCGGCCGCCACGCCTTCAAAATCTTCTTTCCGGATAAACTGAGCGCCGGAAAGTCCTTCCACAAAATAGCCGCGCCTGACCTGTCCGGTATATTCCTGAACGCGTAGCAGCGACAGGGCATCCTGCCAGGACATGCCGTATGCCGCCGCCGTTTCCCGGCACAATATCAGGTACCGGTCAAAACAGGCCGTCATCTGTTCCTGCACCGAAAACGGCCTGAGCGGCCTGACGAGATCAAAACGCCCCGCATAGAAAGCCTTTACCCGGGCGCCCGCCCGCTGCCTCGCCGCGGACTTCTCAATCTTCTTCCGGTTCATCAGAAGCCGCACCGGGCCGAAGCTGTCGGCATTTACAATGCCTTTTTCCATCAGGGAAAAAAGAGCGTCATAGGGCGCGTTCCCTGAAAGAACCCCGCCGAGCGCCTGGATAAAACTGGCTCCCCTTCTTTCCAGCGTCTCTGCCAACAGCCTTTCTTCATCGGTAAGCGCTTCGCAGGACACTTCCGGCCCGCCGTCCCAGTCAATCCGCTCCGTATTTTCCAGACAGAGCTTCCCGCCCGCTTCCATGCGCCAGAAATATTCTCCGGCAGCAAGCAGTTCGTCCAATGCTTTCTCCCTGTAATTTTTCACCCGCGCAGGAAGCAGGATTTCTTCCCAGAACGCTGCCGGAAAAGCCATTCCCGTCAACCCCGGCAGGACGATCCGCAGGGCGTCCTCCGGCGGCGCCATGCACCGGATGCGGGAAAAAAGAAGCGCGGCATATGCCTGCGCAGGACAAGTCCTGATTTCTTCCCGCCGGTTTTTAAGCGTCCTGACTCTTGCCCGCTTATAAAGCTCCGCATGATAGCAGACGCCGTCCTGTTCAACCGCTTCTTTTCGGCCCAACAGCGCTTCAAGCAGCGCGCCGGCCCGTCCGGTATCCATGCCGTATCTGGCGGCTGTCTGCGCTGCCGTCGCCCCGCCCCGGTAACGCAGCATACGGCGGACGATCTGCAAAGCCGCTTCCTCGTCCGGCGCCTCAGGCTGTCCTGTCCTGCCGCCGGCATGGAGCGTCTGTTCCCCTTTCCCGTCTCTCCGGCAGTTTTCTTCCGGTATACCGAATGCCGCCCGGTACAGTTCCTCCTGTTCCGCCGCAATCCAGAGTCCCTGTTCCAGATACAGGGCCCGGCCTTCCGCCGCCAGCCGTTCCAGCCATTCCACCGGAACATCCAGCTCCCCGGCCGCCAGATCTCCTTCCGTCATCAGAAGGGAATGCAGCTGCTTCTCGTCTTCGGGCAGTTTTTCCCTGATCTGCGTCTGCCGGAGTTCTTTTCCGCCCGGCCGCAGCAATTCCGTCTCCGGCCCGCCGCCTTCCGCCATTTGCAGCGCCTCTTCCACCGCCGCGTGGATTTTCCGGGGCGTCGGCGCATAATCGTACATCACAGCCGCTTCCTGCGCCCATTGCAGAGGCAGCGACATGGGGGACGGCGTATCCGGATACACCTCCCGCACCGCAATCAGGCCGGCGCGGACTGCGTAAAGCAGTTCTTTTACGCCTTCCACGTCCCATAACTGCCGCATACATTCCTGCCTCGTTTCGCGGATCAGCGGATGATCTTTTTCCCGCACGGCCTGCTCCATCATCTCCGCGCTCCGCAGCCGCTGCATCCAAAGGGGCTGTCTTCCGTTTTTCCGCACGCCCATCATCAGCGCCCTGCCGCAGTTATAGCGGAAAGCGATGTTAAACAGCGGCGTTTCGGGAAGCATCGCCGCCAGATGTCTTTCCGTATTTTCCGGCGCAAGCCTCATAAGCACGCCTTCCGGAAAAGGCTTATCTCCATAGGAATATATTAAAAATCCGTCTTCCTCGTCCACACAGCCCGCCTCGATTCCCATTTCACTTCGAATCATCTGGCTTAACAGCAGGGCGAGCGGCGCATTAATCCGCCTTCCGAACACCGAATGGAACATGAGCTGGCTGTTGCCGGACTGGTCTCTGAAATGTTCCACAATAATTGTCCGATCATCCGGAAGCGTGCCCGTCACCGCGATCTGCCGTTTCAGATACCCCGCCGCCAGCATGGATGCGGACTCGTCCAGCCCGAGCGCCCCCAGCGCGTTTTCCAGTCCGCCGCTTTCCGCCGCCTCCTGCAAAGTGCGCAGAATGCGCCCGAAGGCGATGCCCGTTTCTTTTCCCCTTCCTTTCAGCTCTCCCTTCCAGAATGGCAGACGCGCTCCCTCCACGGGAGCCTGCGTCACCGTCACCGTATCCCTTCCGATCTGCGTTACCTTCCAGCCAAAAGAACCGAGAATGAACCGATCGCCCTTCTGCGTTTCATAGACAAACTCCTCGTCCGCTTCTCCTATTTTAACGCCCTCTTCCGTCCTGACCGTGTAAAGCCCTTTGTCCGGAATGGTGCCTCCCGCGGACACGGCGAGCATCCGGCTGTATCCGTCTCCCTCCACCCTTTCATGAATCCTGTCATACAAAACCCGCGGTCTTGCGGGGACGTCTCTTTTATGCTCATAGTCTCCCGCCAGCATTTCCAGCACGGACTGCACATCGTCTCTTGTCACATTGCGGAAAGGCCATGCTCTCGGCAGAATCCCCATGACCTCGTCGATCGTATAGCTTTTAAACGCCGCCATGGATACAAGATGCTGCGCGAGCACGTCCAGGCAGCCTTCCGGCGGATTCATCTTTTCCACGCGGCCTTCCCTTGCGAGCGCCGAAGTCATGCCGCACAGAACGCTTTCCGCCGCCGTCCTCGGAAACATGTACATAACGCTTGTTCTGAAAGGATTATGTCCCGCCCGGCCAAGCCGCTGCATCGTGCCGGACACCGTGCGGGGACAGCCCACCTGCAGTACCTGGTCGATCTCTCCCACGTCAATACCGAGCTCCATCGAGGACGTCGCGCACAAAAGCCGCAGTTTTCCTTCCCGCAGAAGCTGCTCCGTCTCCTGGCGCTGCTCTTTGGAAAGGCTCCCGTGATGGACGCGGGCATAATCCTCTCCCCCTAACAGATTGACATAATATGATAATTTCTCCGCGTACCGCCTTCCTTCCACAAAAGCGATTACGCTCTTTTTTCCCTGACAATACCGATATACCAGTTCGGAAAGCTCCTGCCATACCGGATCTTTCTTCCTTTTTTCCGGATTTACATAAGAACCAAGTACCTGTATTTCCGTTTTTTTCTTTATCACAGGCGCGGCAATCTCTGCCGCCTCCGGCGCCAGATAAGCCGCCGCCCCGGAAAGGGGTGAAATAGTCGCGGAAAGTCCGATTCGCTGAAGCGGCTTTTCGCACAGCGCATCCAGTCTGGCCAGCGACAGCATCAGATGAGCGCCCCTTTTCGTGTCGATCAGGGCATGCAGCTCATCCAGAATAATCGCTTTCGCCGTGCAGAGCATGTTCTGGCCCGCTTTTCCGGTCAGCAGTAAATACAGGGACTCCGGTGTGGTAATCAGAATATGAGGCGGTTTTCTCAACATTTTCTGCCGCTCCCCCGGCGTGGTATCGCCCGTGCGGATGGCTGTCGAAATCAGCCCGCCTCCGCCGATTCCATCCATCGGCCTTTTTAAATTTTCCCGGATATCCGCCGCCAGAGACTTTAACGGCGACACATAGATAAGCTGCAGTTCCTGCTTTAAGCAGCCCTCTGCAGCCTTTTTTTTCATCTGATCTAAGAATACAAGAAATGCGGAAAGCGTTTTGCCCGTTCCCGTGGGAGCGGACACAAGCACATGGGAGCCGACGGCAATCGCCGGCCACGCTTCCGCCTGCACCTGCGTAGGTTTTCCAAGCGCCTTCCGGAACCAGTCAGCCGTTTCCGGATGAAACAGCTCTAAGCAGTCTTCCATACCAATAGCCATGCCTTTCCTTCATATCACAAATACCCTCAGTGGGCAAGGGAATACGCACTCTGCGCCATGAGGGTAACTTCGTCTATTTTAATATCTGGCGCAGTACGCCAAAAAGAACATCAATATCAATCGGTTTGGCGATATGGCCGTTCATACCGCTTCTTAACGCCTCCTGCTTATCCTCTTCGAAAGCGTTCGCCGTCATTGCGATAATCGGTATGGATGCAAGCTCTTTATTTTCCATCCGGCGGATTTCCTTCGTCGCCTCGTAGCCGTTCATGACGGGCATCTGTACATCCATCAGAATTACCTGATAATATCCCGGCTCGGATTTTGCAAGCATCTCGACCGCAATCTGGCCGTTTCCGGCAATTTCCGTTTCAAATCCGGCATCTCCCAGAATCGTCGCCGCGATCTCCTGATTCAGTTCCACGTCTTCCGCCAGCAGGATGCGTCCTTTTGGTACCTCCGCCAGCTTTTCTTCCAGACTCATGATATTCTCAAACTCCGACATATGAATCATTTTTTCGCCGGTATTGACACGGAACGTAAAGGAAACCTTAAATTCGGAACCGATGCCCTTTTCGCTCTTTACGGAAATCGTGCCGCCCATCATTTCCACAATGTTCTTGGTTATCGCCATACCAAGCCCCGTTCCCTGAATGCCGCTCGTTGTGCTGTCCAGTTCTCTGTTGAAGGGTTCGAAAATTTTCGTCACAAATTCTTCGCTCATACCGATTCCGGTATCTTTTATCAGAAATTCATAATTTGCATATCCGCTCATCGCACCGGGCGTCTCCGCCACACGCACATAGATATTTCCGCCTTTTTCGGTATATTTCACGGCGTTGCTCAGCAGGTTCAGAAGCACCTGATCCAGCCTGAGTTTATCGCAATAAATTTCTTCATCCAGAATGTCGACGGACTCTATCCGCAGCGAAAGCTGTTTTGCTTTGACATCCGCCTGTAAAATATTATATAAACCGTCCAGGATTTCCGGAAGGCTGCACAATTTCTCTTCAATGTGCATTTTACCGCTTTCGATATGGCTCATATCCAGCACGTCGTTGATCAGGCTCAGCAGATGATTTCCCGAAGACTTGATCTTTTCAAGATACTCTTCCACCTGACTCTGCTGGTCCATATGCGCAATGGCAAGATTCGTAAACCCGACAATCGCATTCATCGGCGTCCGGATATCGTGAGACATATTGGAAAGAAAGACGCTTTTTGCCTTGCTCGCTTTTTTCGCACTGGAAAGCGCATCCTCAAGCTGCCTTGTTCGCTCCATCTCGTTACGCGTCTCTTCGTCAATGTTGCGGAATCCCAAAACAACACCGCGGCTTTCATTCCAGGAACCCGCGCGCACCGCCTTCATCTGAAAATACCGGATCCGGCCGCCGTTGCAGATACGATAGTTCAGATAATACACTCTCTTTTCGGAAAGCTCCGCCAGCATTTTCTCCCGTGAAAACGCTGTCCGTACAAATTCCTGATCTTCTTCATATACGAAATTCCTGACATACAGGTCCATGCTTTCTTCCAGAATGATTTCCCTGCCGAGAAACGAATTGAACACGTTTCCGTTTTCCACATTGTTCCGCAGCAAAGAACCAACGCCTGTGTCAAGATTAAAAAACCATACAAAATTGTAGTCGATGCTCAGCGCCTGAATCAGTTCTTTCTGATATCTCTCATTCTTCTTTTCCTGCATCTTCTGTTCGGTGCAGTCCAACAAGAAACGCTGATAATAAAGCTGGCCGTTTTCTTCGAGCAGCTTGATATTTCCCATAACATGTACGACGCTGCCGTTCTTATGCCGTACTCTGTATTCAATGCTGACGTTATCACCTTTCTCCTTCAGCTCTTCAATCGCCGTCGTCAACGCCTCCCGGTCTTCTTCCATAACCGAATCCGCTACCATGTCAAAACCGTCCGCTTCCATATCATTCATGGATTCATACCCCAGAATTTTAAGGGCCGCACGATTGATGCTTATAATACGCGAACCGTCCAGAGAATGGCACAAAACGCCGCAGTCCATTGCCATGAAAATTGTTTCCAGCGTGCGGTTCTTCTGCACGATTTCCTGCGCATAGGCATGCTCTCTTGTCACATCGATTCCGACGCCGACCGTTCCCATAACGCTTCCGTCACAGTCATACAAAGGAGATTTATAAGTCATGAGCGTTCTCAGGCCGTCCCCTGTCATAATGACTTCTTCTGCGATTCCGGTTTTCTGTTTTTCCATAACCACGCGTTCGGATTCGATACAGGCCGGATCATCCTGCTCCACGTCCCATATGTATGCGTGCCGCTGTCCCTGCACCTGCTGTTTGGTTTTATTGACGGTCTTACAGAAGCTGTCGTTTACCTTCTCGTGTACGCCGTCCTTATCTTTGTACCAGACCAGATTGGGTATATTGTCAATCGTCGCTTCAAGGTACTGGCTTTCCTGCCAGAAATCCATGCTTTTCTTGTATTCCTGCTGCCACTTCCGGAAACGGAACCGTACTTCCCCCTCCGACATGGGCATTCTCCACAGGTCTCTGATTTCATCCATGCGGTTCTCATGCTCCGTCTGCTCAAATGAAAACTGCTCCTGATCCGTAATCAGAATCAGTTCCGCTTCCTTCTTTTTGGCATCGAGCAGCATATTTAACGTTTTTTCCGCGTCCGTTCCCCGCAAATCGGCCAGAATTATATCTGCGCCCGCCGCCAGGTTACCATCCGGGCCGCCGCTTTCCAGAAACTCATGCGTAAAATGTTCAAGCGGAGCTGTCTCCTTTATCACCTCAAATATTCCGGTCTGATATCCTGTCAAATAAATATGAAGATGACACCGATACATGTCTGTTTTCCTCCTGCGTTTCGCAACAATAATCTGGCTATTATCTATATTCTAACAAGGGCGCGAAACAATGTCAATATTCAGGTAGAAAAGGGACATGGAAAGGGCGCATGAAAATCATGCACCCCTCCCATGTCCCTTTATTTATACTCCCCGGCGGACGGAATATTCATGACCAGACGGAAAACGAATACCCCGTTATCGTTCTTAAAATCGTATTCTCCTTCGAACTTCTCCGCCGTCCTGATGATGCTGTGCACGCCGACGCCTCCCGTAGCCTCCGGTCTGGGCATCCCGTTTCGCATCTCCATTTCCGGCCTGCAGGTATTGGCACAGTATATGGCGATTTTGTTCTTCTTTTTCCTGACCGTCAGATGGATGAAGCATTCCCGTTCTTTCGTCTGCATCTTCACTTCCACACAGCCGTAAATGGCGTTTTCATAGGCATTGGCCAGCACCGTAACCAGATCGATGTTCGGTATCGCCGGTTCTTTCCCCAGTTCCACATCCAGCACGACCTTAATCCCGGATTTCAGGGCCCGTTCCGTATAGGCCGAGAGAAGATTGTTGACCACCGTATTGGCGCAGATGGCCGAGACGGCGCTTTTGTCCATCTCCCGGTTGTATTCCTTCAGATATTGCAGCAGTTCTTCGTTCTGCCCTCTGCGCGCATATTCCGCAATCACGGTATTATGGTGTCTGGCATCGTGCCGGATTCTTTTTCCCGACTCCACGGATTGCTCAAGCAGCTCTATATTCCGCTCCAGCAGCCGGTGGTTCATCTGCATCAGCTGATTTTCCTTACGGTATTCGTTTTCCTTTCCGATATGCAGATAAAGCCGGAATACCAGAATCTGCAAAGACCCCGTCAGAAAAAAGTTCATCAGAATCTGATACAGACGGAAAGGCGTCTGCTCTTTCATATTGGGCCGGAGAATAAATCCGATACCGAAAAGAATGCTGATAATCATTACGGTCACGCTGAATCTGTCCAGTTCATTCTCCACATATTCGCTGAACCCCCGGATTGAGTTTTTCACCTTTTTATCGATGAATAAGACCATCAGCAGAATAATCACGACGCGCGCGGCGATGTCCGCCCATACGTTTCGGTCAAAAAAAAGCACGGCCACTTCGATTCCGCCGATCAGAAACACCGCCAGCAGATAAAAAGTAAGCGCCAGTTTATACATCGACAGCGCGATCGGGTCGCTGCTCATATAAGCGGCAAACACGGCAAAAAACAGAAACAGTACAAACGCAACCATCTTCACGCATCTTTCCCAGTCAATAACATACCAGATACAGGCCGCCGCAATGGCCACGGCGCCAAAACACAGGTATCCCGTTACGGTTCTTTTCTTTCCGAATCTCGGTCTGCTCATCAGCGAAAACAGAACAATCGTTCCAGCAAGGCTTATGACAAACCGAATCAGCGCTATCCATACCGGACCGCCAAGCATAAGCACAACCCCCTTTTACATCTGATATCCGATATCCCATACAACCCATACAGGCATGCGGAACAAATCGGACTCAGACATGATAGGTATAGAATACCATAAACAGGGATGTTTCAGTCAAGGGGCGGTACCATTTGCAGTTTTGGCGGTATACTTTGCCGGGACACCAGGCTCGCCGCGCCGATGATGCCGGCCTGGTTGCCGTTCTTTGCAATGACCACTTCCGGTACATGGGCGACGGATGCGCCGAAACAGTTTTCTTTCAGATACCGGTTTAACGGCTCCGTCAGTTTTTTCCCCTGCGCGCATACGCCGCCGCCCAGCACGACGATATCCGGCCGGAAAATGTTGACGATATCCACGATGCCGTCCGCCAGATGCGCGATATAGTTTTCGATGAGCGCCCGGCCGCAGACATCTCCCGCCTCCGCCGCGTCAAACGGCATTTTGGCGTCCATCCGCTCCGGATTTTTGCCGCACAGTTCCCACAGCACCGACTCCGGATGCTGCCTCGCCATTTTTTTTGCATCCTGAATCAGCGCCGTTGCGGAAGCATAAGTTTCCAGGCAGTCGTATCTGCCGCAGGTGCATTTTCTTTTCTCCGAGCCGTTCAGAATATGTCCAAGCTCCACGCCGCCCGGATGACCGCCCCCGAAGATCGTGCCGTCAATCACAATTCCGCCGCCGATCCCGGTTCCCAGCGTCAGGAAGGCGGCGTTTCGGTATCCGGCCGCCGCGCCCTTCGTGACTTCCCCGAGCGCCGCGCAGTTGGCGTCGTTATCCATAAATACCGGAACCGGAAGGTATTTCCGTAATTCGGCCGCCGCCGGGACATTGTCCCAGCGGATATTGTTGGAATACAGCACGACGCCGTTTTGGCTGTCAATGGTTCCCGGGCTTCCGACGCCGGCGCCGATACAATCCTGTATGGAAAAGTCGTGCTCCGCAAGGAGCGCCAACGCCGCCTGCCCCATATCGGCAATTACTTCTTCATAAGTCCGCCCGGCATTCGTCCGTATGGACGTCCGGGCAATGATTTCATACTCTGCGTTTACAATGCCGATCTTGATACTGGTTCCTCCCAGATCGATTCCGATTAACACTTTTTTCTTCATCGCAGTAACACCGTCACAATCTCACAAGGCTTCAACACGGCATCGACCGCATTTCCTTCCGAGACCGCTTCTCCTTCTATTTCTTCCGGAAAGAAAGAATTTTCTATGACCGTCTTTTAAAAAAGTCTTTCTCCTTCAGCCAGACATTATCCGGTATGGACATGCCTTCCCTTCTCTGTATTTCCTTTAAAAATGTATTTACCGCTGTCATCATATTTCCCGAATCGAGTTTGCAGATATTTTCCCGCATCCGTTTCCAGAGCGAGGGCTGTTTCTTTGACAAATATTCGGCATGGGCCATCATCCAGACCGAAAACGGGTGATCTGCGTTCAGGGTACGTCTTTCCCCACCATAATTAATTACCAACGTTTCCGTATTTCCCCGGAAAGAATGTACAAAGGTCAGCGGAAGAAATACCTTTTCTGCCTCCGAAACGGGAGTCCGTCGTACGCCCGTTACAAAATATTCCATCATTCCGATACGATTTACGTCCCAGCATAGTTCAAATTCCTTTTGCACCAGCGCTTTCCGGAAAATATTCAGAAAATCAGGTTCAGAAGAAAATTTATAAAATCTGCCGAAGCTCCCGTTACAATCCGCCAAAGGAATTTTTTCCTTTTCCGGCAGTGAAACGAGCCTTTCCCTGGTCTCTTTGAACTTCGCTTTGCCCCTAAAGTCCCTCGCATTTTCAACCAATTCGCAAAATGCCGCATCGTCGAGCAATTCCATAAACTGACCATACTCCATTCTGCTGAAACAGTTTGAATAATTACAGGAAAACTCGCTTATACCGAGTCTATTTCCCAATAATTCAATATAACCTGCCGCTTTCATCGGAAAGCTATGGATTTTTTCCCGGCTGATGTCGAGCCTCGGCTGAAACTCGCCGGACAACAAAAGGGCCGTATATCTATATTCGACTTGCTCGTATATGTTATTCCAGACTGTCTCAATGTTAATCCCATTATATCCTTTTTCTACTTTGAAATTGGCAAGATATTTCGCCCCGGTATCACACCGGGGCAGAATACACCGTTCCATCATCTCTTTCAGCCCGTCGTTTACGGCAAACGGAATATTTTCCTCCAGACAGACCCCTTCCCATTTTGTCATCAGCGCAAGAGACTGCAAATCTCCGTAAATATTTTCTACTTTTTTCCTCTTCCCTTTTTCGGATATCTCTTTCAGAATATTTTCCAACGGTTCCTGACGGTCGAATCTCTCCGCACACCATCTGACCAGTTCAGTTCTATTTTGATATTGGTGCACAAGCTCAGACAGGCCCAAATTGTTTCCATCAGAATTTGTAATTTTATTCTTCATATGAACACTGACACAATTTCTTGTAATCATAATATTTGTTGCCCAATGCTGCATCACATATATACTTCCTGCTTTTACCATCAAACGCAGATTATTGATTCCCACAACATCAATTACGAAATGCACCCCGCTGATCAGAGGTGATTCTGAAGCCTCATCAAACGGATTGCATTTCACTCGGATATAGGGCCGCTCTTTCCAGACAATTCCGGGCAATTCCGCATCGATCCTCTTCATTAATTCATCGGAAAAAGGGATTTTGATCTCCCCTGTTTTCTTCGCAAACGCCATCAGTTCCTGCTCCGTCGGAAAATCAATCGTCTCTGTTCCGTTTCGATAGCGGACCGGTATATCGGGAAAACACAGGCAGGCTCTGATCGCGCTTCCCACGCTTTCCGAAAGCGGCTCCTTCAGCCTGACCGCAATGGATGTTCCCGGGCTCTGACGAAAATTCCCCGGCGGGAAACCGCCCTCCGTTTCGGAGGCGGCACCGGGCATCGGCGTCCCCTTATCGCCTTTTTCTTCCACCGCCAGGCTGTAGTATCCTCTCGTGCCCTTCATGGAAAACCGGATTCCGCTGCCCTTGTCATAATGCCGGGTGCTGACTTCCATCCGGTCTCCGTTCAGGAAGCAGGACAAAATGCCGATGCCGAACTGGCTGATCGGCGAAAAATCATATTGTGATTTGTTCTCATACTGCAATTTCCGAAACTCGTCGGACTTGTAATAAGATCTTCCGGCCCGCAGGAAAAAATTCCGAATCATCTCTTCCGTCATGCCGATGCCGCAGTCGTCTATCCTGAACCACTGGTATCCTTCGCCGTCAATCCAGTCCGACAGAAGAATCTGATCTTTCTGCTTCCAGTCGAATCTGCGGTCAAGCGCCCTTCTGGCCCGCACCGCATCCAGCGCATTCTGTAACAGTTCCCTGATAAACGTGTAATCGGCACTGTATACATTGTCCCCCACGAGCAAATCCAGCACATTGTCCGCTTCCAGCGTCAGACAATATTCGCCGGACTGATACCCCCGCCTTTCTATTTCTCTTTCGACTTTCTCCGGTATCCGCAGCGTTTTCCACTTTTCCTGTCCGTAAGTCTGCAAGGCAAGGCGGCAGCTTTCCAGTTCCCTGTCCACATAGTCCAAAAATTCACTGATGGCATGTTCTCCCTGCATCGTTTTGCAGACGGAACGGTGTGCCAGGATTCTTCTTTCTTTCAAGGCCCCTTCGGGAGTCTTTTCACCGGCGCTTTCGGAAAGCAGTTTAAACCCTTTGGATTCCTGATGCTTTCCCCACTCCACCGCCGCCGTCATATCCCCTGACGTGCTGATCTTCTGAAATTCATGCAGAACATGGGGCGCTCTGCTCACGTCAAAGTCCAGAATATCCGCCAGCCGCAGCAATACCGCGCAAAGGACATAATCCGTCTGCTGGAACCGGTCATAGCGCAGTTCTTCGATCATGTCCTTCATATTTTCGCCGTGGCTCCTGCAGACCGCAATCAGCTTGTCCCTTCCGGCCAGCGCGGCAGGCCACTCCTCCGGCATCATTTCAGCCGCCCGCAGAGGATGGATTTTCCGGAAATATTCCGACCGGACCGATTCCGGAACCGCTCCGCCCTCCGCTCTGCTTTTCTCCACGGCCAGATAAGCCCCCGGGTTCTTCTCCAGATATTCCGAAAACCGGGCGCTTTGCAGCTCCTTGTTCCGCTGTTCCTCCGTATAACACATGCCCGCATCATGAAAGCACGCCGCCAAAAGCAGCATGGCGCATTCGCCCTCTGACAGCTTTTCTATCCCGTCGTCGCCTAAAATCTGCTCCATCCACCGGAATACATTATTAATATGTGTTTCGTCGTGCAATGTATAACGTGGAAACGTGTCTCTGATTGTATTGCTCAATGCGGCCGCATCGTCACACAGTTTCTGTATGCTTCCAAGTTCACCAAATTCACCGTAGTCAGCACATTTTTGTTCCAGTCTCTTCCAGATTTTGCTTTCCTTTAGTCCGTAATTCATCTTTCGTATCCGCCTCTTTATCCGTTTCTTTTCCAAAATACTATGTGCGGCAGATCAGCCGCCGCTTCCGGTCAGCGTCCCTTTGCGTTCCTGATGATGTAATCGACCGCCGCTTCCGCATGTATCGGAAGATTCCCGGCTGCCGGAGAAGACGTCCCGGATTCCGGCGTTTCCATGCCCTCATAGAACGACTGCACGGCATATCTCGCCAACAGTCCCGAAATCCGCCCCCGCTCCATGGAATCCTCGCTTCCCAGCACCACGACGATCAGATCATGCTCCATCGTCCCGTCGTCCACGGAAAGGGATGTGACCAGACAGGCCCCGGCCTTGTTGGTCGTCCCGGTCTTTAAGCCCGTAACGCCGGCCTGGTTATACAGAAGCGGATTGCTGTTGCGCACTTCAAAATCGAGGGATTCCAGCGTAGCTTCTTTCTGCGAAGTGATCTCCGTAATCTGAGGATAAACTTTTAAAAGATAAGAAGCGAGCCGGAACATATCCTCCGCGCTCATCCGGTTCTGGCGCTTGGAGGGGACGGGGTCATCGTTATACGAAGGCAGTCCGTGACTGTTGAAAAAGACCGCCTGGGAAAGCCCCAGCTCCTGCGCTTTCCGATTCATCATTTCGACAAAGGCTTCCTCCGAACCGGCGATGGATTCTGCCAGACACAGCGCGCATTCGTTGCTGGAAGGCAGAAGGAGGCCGAGCAGAAGTTCCTGCACGGTAATCTGTTGTCCGGCTTTCAGCGGAACCACTCCGTCGCTCGAAGAAGCCAGCATCTCAACCGCATCGGAGACGGTAACGGATTCCTCCGGCGCGATCTTCCCGGCCGCAATCGCGTCCATCGTCAGAAGACATGTCATGAGTTTGGAAGTGCTGGCGATCGGATAAGCCACATCCGACTGATACCGGTAATACAGTTCTCCCGTCGCGGCATTGCCCGCCAAAGCGCCGTTGACGCCGTAAAAATAACCGGCCTGTTCCAGATCAAAAGGGGATACGAAAAAGGGTTCCTGCGTGCTGATCTGCAGAGAATCCGCGCCGGAAGCCGTGATATTCACATCCAGGAGCATGGCCAGATCTGTGATCATCATGAAACAGTCATATCCGCCGGAAGGAAGCTTTGCGATCATCGTGTAATAAAACGCCTTCTGTCCGTTTACTTTAAATTCATTCCGCCGCAGGGCAATATCCGGGTTTTCGTCGCTCTCCCAGGGCGTGTTTTCGCTTCCTGACGGCGTATAGGCATTCCCCGGCGTCAGGGAAACGGCATTGTTGGTAACTTCCAAAGAGAAGCATTTTTCCGTATCCTTCAAAACCATGGCGATATCTCTCAGGGAAAGATACGTATTGTTGACATAACTGTAATCCAGACTTTTCACATCTCTTGCGGCGCCGTCATCCGCCTGTACCCGGCAGATTCCGGCGATCTCAAAACTGGCGGATGCCCTGACGGGCAAAAGAGCGCATACCAGTATCACGGACAATATCAGGGAACTCAGTCTCCATAACATCTTTTTTCTCATCATCATTATCATCCTCCATGCCGGAACAGCTTCCCGCGGATGCTGCACATGCCCGGCTCCGACTCATGGTTTCTTACCGCTTTCTGCCTCCTGCAGCGTATAAAGCATAGGATAGGGACTGAAAAAGCGGCCGGCGGGCGCGGCGGAACCGGCCTCGCCTGACAGAATCAGGCTGGCGTCCTTCCGGATATAATATTCTTCTCTGACCGCCTCGGCCCCACCGGCGTCAAACCGCCTGATCAAAATGCCGTCGACGGTTTCATAAGTGCCGCTGCCGTCATATTGTGCCTGCAAATCTTCCAAAGGAGGTATGAGAACCGGCCCGTAAGACATCAGATAGGCTTCCGTAGACATCCCGAAGGCGTCGGCCACAAGCGCCTCAACTTCTTCCTGTCCGACGGCGTCCCCATAGTCCGCCATGAGCAGCCTCTCACCCAAAAGTTCCCGGAATGCCCCGGCAAATGCCTCATAGGCGGCCTGATTACAGGTATCATAGCTGTCCGGTAAGACATTGCCGGAAAAGGTTCCTCCCGAACGGGACGTCTTTTCCATCGTCAGATTGACCTGAATGGTCAAATTCTGCATATAAGATTCCATATCCTCCAATGAAACAGATACGGCTTCTATGTCCTGTAACCAGTCAAGCGCCGTAACCGCCGCCTGCTCCGTCACATCGATTTCCGCAATCCATTCTCCTGACAAATCGCTGTCGTCCGACGCAAAAAAATTTAAATACGCCAAAAGGACGGTAGACGTTCCAAACGCCAGAAGCAGAATGGTTACTATGGCTCTTTTTATCGCTTTTCTTTTTTTCTTCGATTTTCTCATCAATACGATTCCCCAATTCTTTCGACTGCATCCGTTCTGCCCGGCATCCCGGAAAACGGCGGCTTCCTTCCCCGGCTGCTGCCTTTCCCGGCGCGCCTTCCCTGACTACTGCCTTTTCCGGCCGCCGTCGGCCGGCAAAATATCTTCTATACAATATAGTATATTTTTTCCTCATATTAATCAACCAAAAATAAACACTTTATTCCACGCATGGGTGTTGAATAAAGTGTTTATCCGGCATAAAATATCCGATTCAATATGCGTTTTTTTCCTTTTCTCTTTCGCCCAGAATTTTAACGGGGCCGGAAATGACTTCCCTCGCAACATATAAAATGCTGTCGGACCGGGAATCCATCATCCATTTCACAAGTGTCATCTCTCCCCGCTCGATCTCGATGCAGGTGATGCAGCGGGGATGAACGCAGCTTCCCGTATTGTAATAAAATGCAGGTTCCTCCGGCAGCACAGGGCGGTGGGTATGCCCTGTGACCAGAATGTGACGATGCGCTTCCGCCCAGCCGCGCAGACGTTCTTCGCACTTTTCCTTTACCTGATAATTCTTGGCGGCACTGGTAGGATCCAGAAAGCCCAGATTTTCCAGCGGACTCCAGAAATACCGCACCAGAAACCGGGCCAGGGGCCACAGCGTCGAATTGAGAAAACTGGCCTGATGGCCGTGGGTCAGGTACAGGGATTTCTCCGGCATGGCATCTGCATACAGAATCACGGATTCCAGAAAGACCGGATTCTTTTTGCGGACAATGTCATGGTTTCCATAAAGGAGATAAAGGCGTCCTTTTTCCTCAAACCGGGCGAACATACAGTAAGCGTCTTCGTGGATTTCGATAATATTACGCAGCTTCCGGTTTTCCCACAACTCCTCTCCGTCCCCCATTTCGATATAGGTAAACCCGTTTCTGTAATAATGTTCCAACGCCGCATAATATAAATGCTGGTTTTTTAAAAAATTGTCCGAAGACGTGCCGACGCCTCTGTGGCAGTCGCTGACCAGAACATATCTGGAACATTTGTTAAAGGGCAGCACCCGCGCTTTTTCAAAAGCACGCTCCAGACGCCTTCCGGCACTCATGACCGCACTCTTCCATGCGGCCTGCATTTACGGCACCGTTTCGGCCGGCGGCAGCCGTTTTTCCTATGGCACCTCCTGTGGCAGCGGCGCAGACGCATCAGTTTTCGGAAACAAAACGGGATATAATAATAGAGAAACAGAATACGGTCTTCCGTACAGACAAAAGGTCTGGTAACCCACACAAAGAGACGGCAGTAAATCCGGTTCAGAAACTGAGACAGCCGGCGGTGAAAACGGGTCAGCAGGCCGTAATGCCCGGGCATGGGCTTATGAAAAGTAAAAGAAAGGCACAGATTCCGTACCGAGATTGTTTCCTCCAGACAGCCCGCCCGGCATAAGCCCCGGCGGAAAGCCTCCAGCATTTCTCCGTCGTGAAAACAGATCGAAGCCTTCATGCACAATTCAGAAGGGCGGGAAAAAACGCCCGGTATAAAAGCGGTCAGCCACCAGTGCCTGTCGGAAATTTTGACATAGTCACCGTTCGCCTCATATAATTCCATAGAACAGGGAAGCATTTCCTCTTCTCCGGCCGCCTCGAAAAGCGCCGTATGATATTCCGCTTCCGTCAGCAGCCTGTCGGCATGGTAAATACCGATCTCCGCGCCCGTATTGATTCCGTACTGGCCTTTCCAGAACTCGATCAGCCATGTTTTCCCGCGGTAATTGAAATAAACCGGAAGGGCGTCAAAGACCATCTGGAAACGGGGCGCCATATAGTCATAGAACCAGGTGTAACCGGCATCCTTCTGCCATGCATCGACGGCAGACGAAAAATAACCGCAGCAACAGTGATAAAGGTAACCAAAGGGTTCCGCCAGCTCCTCCAGCAAAGAACATTTCTCCCGCTTATCCATGCACGCAATCTTGCGGATTATTTTTTTTCTGCGGAAATGTCCAAAGAGCATGCCGATCAGAGCAAGCATCAATAAAATAATCAGAGCAATATACATAATAATCCTCCATGTCAGAGCAGTTTACTGCGATGACACGCGTCGGAAATCTCAAATTTCCGACTGCGATCATGGCAAATTTGAGGCTCTGACTCAAATGCCGATTGAAAAATGAGTGCATCAGCATGATTTTTCAATCTACATAACGTATCATTATATGTTGTTTTGCTCTATTATATGCCGCTTTTCGGAAAGGTTTACGTAGTAAACCGAAACTTTTCTCAGTTTCCTGACGGTTTTCTTCCGTATCCGGTAAGTATCGACACAAGCAGTATCACCAGCATGCAGAGAGAATAATAATTCACAAAAGGCACGGAAGCCGGCGCCACCGCAAACCCTTCTCCGAACTGAGCCGACTGCTGCGCCGGAATGACACAGTGTACCGTCCAGGGCGCCAGAAAACAGAACACACAGCCCGTACAGTCCAGCAGATTCGCCCGGCGGTACCGGTTTAAGCCCGCTTTTTCCCCTATCTCACTGACCAGATCGCCAAGCGCCACGATAGCCACGGAAATAACACCTGTTACCATACTCAGGATGCCCACGGACAAAACGATAGCCGCCTCCGTACTGCGCTCTTTTTTGGCAAAACGCTCCAGAAGCCCTCTCACATCCTCGAACAGACCGCCGCACTCCAGCACCCCAAGCAGGGCAAATACCATAACCAGCATGGCCACCGTTCCGGCCGTTCCCGTGATTCCCTCAATGACCGCCCCGGATACCGAAAAACCGCCCGGAAATGAAATGAGCTCATCCACCGTATAAACGCCGGAAAGCAGACCGGCGGCAGTCCCCACCAGAATCCCCCAGGACAGGGCCGTGATCAGGTGTTTCTTCATCATACACAGGATGATGATCACCACAGGAACCACCAGCATGACCAGGCTGACCGGATCTGCTCCGCCGGCAGACTGTAACGCGTTCTGGTTTTCACCACCGTTCCCAAATCCGCATGCTGTGTTGCCGACGAAGCGATGGTGGTATCCGAGATCGGCCCTAAATTATCCCCGAATGCAGCGCCCGACACAATGGCCCCGATCATAAATTCCGGCGCCGTCCCCGCCATTACGCCGACCGGAAACAAAATCGGAATCACCACAAAATAGGTGCCCACCGACGTTCCTGTTGCAAAGGCCAGCAGACAGGTAATGAGAAAGGCCGCCGCCGCAAAAAACCTTCCCGTAAAACCCGCCTCCACCGCATATGCCGCAATCGTCTGTACTACCCCGCTGGCAGAGATCAGTTTTCCCGAAACGGCCGCCAGTATGACTGCCAGTACGATTACGCCGAACATCGGCTTGCCCAGACCGTATACAAGCGCTTCCCCGTATGCCTTTTCATCCTTCGCAAAAATAATTCCGGTTACAAGCGCGGCAAAAAATGCCAGCACATACCCGTTCACATTGGACTGACCGAATGCCGCCCATCCGATCATCGCCGCCGCGACGGCAAGCGGCGCCAGCTTTCCGATCTTTCCAAAACGAAATTCTACTTCCTCCGCCTTACGCTCCATCTCCAAACTCCTTTATCCTTTATATTTTCATGCCATATAGGGGCTCTAACCTTCAATTACCCAGTCATATTCCTTTAAATCCAAGCACCGGCCGCAATATTCACACCGGCCGCCGTTTAGCAATGACAGGCTCGCGCCGCAGGAATTACAGCGATACACGTTTACGTCATTGATGCTCTGTGTCAGCGCGCGGATGCTCTTGACAAGACGAAGATTCAGATAATCCTTTTCCTGACGCACCCTGCCGTTTTCATATCTGGCCAGCATCATCCCGACTTCTACCTGTAAATGCTGAAAATCCCCGTCCACCCGATAGTCCGTCAGAACGCATTCCAACAGTTTACAGTCAATCACACCCCGATACCTTGCAATGAGCGCCGTCATATCGCATACCGCAAACGGTCCGATTTCTTTCGCTGAACCCGCATAGCAGACACTGACCAGCTTGTTGGAAAGATTGCCGATGAAAGTTTCTACGGAAAAATGTTTGTCCACGCTTCGTATCTTTTCAAGCGTCCGGCTCGTCCTCGCGGGACCGCCCGCCACATTCTCTTTGGACTTTTTTCCCACAAAAATGATCATGAACAGCATCATAATACCGATTCCAATCGGCGGAAGCAGTTTCATCGCGGCACCGCCCATATTGATTCCAACCGCCATAAATATCAATACAATGATAACAAGCGCAACATACATTGGCACAAAATTTTTATGAATCGTAAAACCGTCTCTGTGCTGTGTCCAATCTCCCGGACTATATACGTAAGAAACCTTCTGCTTCAAATCCTCAATATGGAATTTCGTCTGACAATAATCACAGCCGTCCACAAAACATTCCAGCCTGCCTTCCCAGCCGCAGCTCGGACAGATATAATTCCCGTTCATGCTTCTGGACTGAATTATATAGTATTCTCCCGGCGAGTTTTTCCTCTCATCCGACCATACGCGGCGGTTTCCTTCATAAAAAGCTTTTTTGTAATTCATCGTATCGCTGATTTTACAGATCAGATTTTTACCGTCGTGCCGATAGTCCCAATGCGGGTAACTCCGGTTCTCCTCCTTCACAAACCCGGTAGGTTTGATGTACTCATAACGCGCCGTCAATCCGAGTGTCATGAGCCGCCTCTTATTGAGGTAATGCGTATACCACAGATTCTGAGTCGTCGTCAAAATCCGTTTTCCGCAATCCGCGGGCTGTTATACCATTCCGTTTCTTCCTGCTTGTATTCATTGACCAATCTGGTCATATCGTCGTTCCAGATCTGACAGGACGCGCTATAACGATTCTCATTCAATAACTGCGTCGCGGCTTTCTGAAACTGTTTCAAATCTTCTCTCAAATTGTATGCCATGTCCTTCCCTCCTCGCTATGTCATTTTATCATATGAAAGAAAGAAATACTATCTTTTCTGCCCTCATGCCGTAAACGGTAGATAGTGCATACCTCGACTGTAAGGGCAAAGTGTGTGACAATAGACTATATTTCTATCATCAGTATTAAAAGTTGAGCCTTAACTTTTGATACCGTTATACGGAGGTAAGTCTATGAACTCAGCAACAACAGCAGCAACTGTACAATACCGTTTAAAAGAGTGGGCAGAGCAGATCAGGGAATGCCAGAACCGGCCCGCAGGCATGAGTGTCGCCAGCTGGTGTGCAAGCCACGACATTACGAAAGCGAACTACTATTACAGGCTGCGCCGTGTAAGGCAGGTGTGTCTGGAAAACCTTCCGCCAGAAACTCCGGCGCAGCAGATCGTCCCGGTAACCCCCTGCCTCCTGCAGCAGGAAACACAAGACGATACCGATGCACGGCTGGGGCTTTCTGTTTCTGTAAACGGTCTTTCCATCCACGTAACAGAATCCACACCCATGCCGCTGCTTGCAGCAGTCCTTAAGGTGGTGCGGGATGCTCAATGACGCCACCTGCTTTAAAGCCGTCTACATTGTCTGCGGCTACACTGATCTGCGCGCCGGCATGGACCGGCTGGCGGCACTCGTGGAAACACAGACCGGGAACGGGCCATATATCCCGGATACACTCTATCTTTTCTGCGGGAGGCGCACAGACCGCATCAAGGGACTTATATGGGAAGGGGACGGCTGGCTCCTGTTATACAAGCGGCTTTCGGAAAGCCGGTTCCAGTGGCCGCGCACCCCGGAGGAGGTGCGTGAATTAACGCCGCAGCAGTTCCGATGGCTGATGGAAGGGCTGACGATCACCCCGAAGAAATCGGTCAGGCCGGTGGAACCGCCGGAATACATGGGATGACTTTGTGCAAAACGGAGAAATTT
>ERZ808054.385-NODE-385-length-45406-cov-4.838448_pt1 | contig 45406 bp, 42 predicted proteins | sample MGYA00380201_ERZ808054 | MGnify/ENA primary metagenome ERZ808054 (study PRJEB31490, sample SAMN06133419) | mouse gut metagenome | isolation source: Z5_2 | host: mice | place: China: Chengdu | collected 2015-05 ...
TCCCAATGGCGGCGCGCTTGCCGACAGGCTCACTTACCAGACGGCAGAGCCGGATATTTTCGTGGGCGGTGATGTTTATACCGGACCGAAATTTGCCATTGATGCCATTGCCGCAGGACGTGAGGGGGCGGTTTCCCTTCACCGTTTTGTCCATGAACATTGTACGCTGACCATCGGAAGAAACCGGAGAGATTTCATTGAGCTGGATAAGGAAGATATTTATATTGTAAGCTATGATAATACTGACAGACAGAGGCCGGAAAAGGCAGAGGAAGCGCAGATGCGTTCTTTCCGCGATCTATCCCATACGCTGACGGAAGAACAGGTGAAGGCGGAGACTTCCAGATGCTTAGGGTGCGGCGCATCCGTGGTTGACCCCAACAAGTGCATTGGCTGCGGAATCTGTACCACCAAGTGTGTGTTTGATGCGATCACCCTTCACAGGGAGCTTCCGGGATGTTCGGAAATGGTGAAATCAGAAGATAAGCTGAAATATGTGCTGCCGAACATGATCAAGCAGTCCCTGAAGGTAAAATTTAAGTCAAAAAAATAAGAGGAAAAGAGTGATGCATGAGTTAGGGGTTGTATTTCACATCATGGACAATCTGGAAAAGGTTGCACAGGAAAACAAGGCAGAAGGTATTTCCAAGGTGGTGCTGGAGCTTGGAGAGGTGTCCACAGTGATTGAATCCTATCTGCAAAATTGCTGGAAGTGGGCAGCCAAAAAGCGCGAGCTGTTTGACGGGGCGGAGCTGGTAGTGGAAAAGCTTCCTGCCGTCACTTATTGCGAAGGCTGCGGCCAGACTTATCCTACAGTGGAGTATGGGAAAATTTGTCCCTACTGTCAAAGCCCGGAAACATGGCTTTTGCAGGGGAATGAATTTAACATAAAAGAAATAGAAGTATACTAAAGAAAGAGGGAGAGAGATATGATTTTTCAAATTTATGACGGAAGGGCACTTTGGCAGATTTTAGGCTGGGTAATGGTTTTTGCAGGGCTGATCATTATGAATGAGATTGCACGCCGTACCAAGATAGGCGGAGGCATTTGCTTTTTTGCAATTCCTGCGGCGCTGACCATTTATTTTATCGCTATTTATGTGGGAGCGGCACAGGGCGCAGAGTGGGCGCTGAACAACCAGACCTATGTGCACATGAACAGCTGGTTCCATTATGCCAAGCTTTACGCGGCGCTTGCCGGATGTATCGGTTTTATGATCATCAAGTATCACTGGGGCAAGCTGGGAAAATCCCATGCCTTTAAAGCATTTCCTTTTGTAATTGTTGCAATCAATATTTTGATTGCTGTTGTATCTGATTTTGAGTCTGTGATCAGAGCCGGAAGCGTTATGGGAGGCTGGTGGAAATCCTCTGAGGGCGTATGGCTTTATGGCGGCTGGTGGAATATTTTAAACGGTATTGCAGGTTTGCTCAATATCCTTTGTATGACTGGCTGGTGGGGCGTTTATTCTTCCAAGGATAAAAAAGATATGCTCTGGCCGGACATGACATGGTGCTTTATTTTGGCTTATGATGTCTGGAACTTCCAGTATACTTATTTAAACCTTCCCACCCATGCATGGTACTGTGGGCTTGCCCTTTTACTGGCGCCGACAGTTGCCAATGCGCTTTGGAACAAGGGAGGCTGGATCCAGAACCGTGCCAACACACTGGCATTATGGTGTATGTTTGCACAGGTATTCCCGCTGTTCCAGGATGGGAGCCGCTTCACCACCGTATCTTCTGTATATGGAGCAGGCGGAGCCGCAGCGGCATTTGGTGATGCAATGCCTGCCACGGCAAACCCGACGGTGCAGGGAATTATCTCTGTCATTTCAATTGCTGTGAATGCTGTGATATTTGTGGTGATCTTAAAGCGCGCAAAGGATCAGAAGAAGAATCCGTATACCAATGAGATCTTTACGGATCAGAAGGACTTCAAGCAGGCTATGGCAAGGGCGGAATAAAAAGATGAAAATCATTTTTAAGTCTCCGGCGCAAAGCTGGCATGAATCCTTTATCTTAGGAAACGGAAGGATTGGAGCGGCTGTATACGGAGGAACGAAAAAAGAGCAGATCGCTCTGAACGAGGATTCCTATCCTGGAACACAGGCAACAAACCTGCAGGGAATCTGGATGAAATGACAGAGCCGCTCATAAAGGTGCCGTTTTCAAGATTTTTCAATCATGAAAGCGGCATCTTTTTGCTTTGCGTTAGAAGTGGTATTCCCTCGGTTGGTAGAAAAAGGTACGCATCTTGCAGTCACGACCATAAGTGGTGGTAACGCAGTTCATGGGAGATTCCTGTGTTTCTTCTTTGGCACGTTCTAAAACCTGTGCAAAAGACCCATTCGAAGAATTCGCCACATTTCCTGAATAAACAGGGCTTTGATGCTCACGCTTGATCCTGCCGACAGTGGGAACAGCTTCTACTGAATGCACCATAAAAATACCAGTAAATCCTTTTGCTGCTTTAATCCCTCCTTGGATGCGTATTTTAATAGTGAATAGCTTTGTTAATAAATATATCGGATAATTATCAGAAAAAATAATGGAGTGAGAAGAAATTTTGTGACATAACACATACATACAATATTCCGTTATATATGTTGTGGAAACTGGACTGGTATCTGGATAATGAAATAATGGACGCCTGAATGGTATTATATGCTGCCAAGTGCCTAGCTGGACGGTTAAATCCGCATGAAAAATGTGCTATTTATAAAAAAGTGCGCCTGAAAAGTGTTTGAATCGGTTGAAAGTGCGCCTGAAAAATGTTACGCTTACATAAAACCAGTCGTGAAATGGGGTGAAACGTATGGAACGTTTGCTGATGCAGGAGTTAATACGATGGAAAGAGAAAAAGAACCGAAAGCCATTGATCATAAAAGGTGCAAGACAGGTTGGTAAGACGTGGCTGATGCAGGAATTCGGAAAGCGTTATTTTGAAAATGTGGTATACATTAACTTTGAAAATAATCAGCGAATGAAAAAAGTGTTTGAAATGGACTATGATATAGAAAGGATTTTGTCGGCACTTAAAATCGAATGCGGCAAAAGAATAGAAGCAGATCACACACTTTTGATTTTTGATGAAATACAGGAAGTGCCAAGAGCCTTGAGTGCGCTGAAATATTTTTATGAAAATGCAAAGGAGTATGCGATAGTCGCGGCAGGATCATTGCTTGGAATTGCATTGCATGAGGGGACGTCATTTCCGGTAGGAAAAGTTGATTTTCTGACATTGTATCCTCTTAATTTTACGGAATTTTTGATGGCTGTCGGGCAAGAAGAACTGGCAAGACAGGCATCAGGAAATGATTATGGTCTTATAAATGCGTTTGCCGATAAATATGTGGATTTGCTCCGCAAATATTATTATGTGGGCGGCATGCCGGAAGCAGTGATGACGTATCTGGAAACGGACGATTTGCAGGAAGTAAGGCGAGTACAGCAACAACTGCTGCTTTATTATGCAAATGATTTTTCCAAGCACTCACCCAAAGAAACGGTTCCAAGGATCCAGATGGTCTGGAATTCTATTCCGATGCAACTGGCAAAAGAAAATCGGAAGTTTATTTATGGAATGGTAAGGGAAGGGGCAAGAGCCAGGGATTTTGAACTTGCCATTCAGTGGCTTTTGGACTGCGGATTGATCCATAAAAGCTATCGGATTCGAAAACCCGGAATGCCACTGATCTCTTATATGGATATGGCTTCGTTTAAGCTCTATATGCTGGATATTGGCTTGCTGGGTGCAAGAGGAAATCTGGATGCTATTACGTTATTGGAAGGTAATTCAGTTTTTACAGAGTTTAAGGGAGCTTTGACAGAACAATTTGTAGCACAGGAACTGGCATCATCGGGGATAGAATTGTATTATTACAGTGCAGAAAATTCTTCAGGAGAGGTTGACTTTGTTATACAGCGGACCAATAAGGTGATTCCGATTGAAGTAAAAGCAGAAGAAAATTTACAGGCGAAAAGTTTGCGCGAGCTTTGTAAGAAGTATGGATTGCAGGATGCGGTCAGAAGTTCCATGTCAGGGTATCGGCAGCAGGACTGGATGGTAAATGTGCCCTTATATATGCTGCGTAATTATTTGGAGCAGCCAGGTTGAACAAAATGGACATTATCGAGAGAGACATTTATGCCCTGATCTGCAGCAGTGACGGCATCAAGGCAAAAGAAATTGCAAAGAAGCTAAATAAAGAGAGAAGTGTGGTAAATCATTATCTGTATGCTTCGCCTTACATGCATGAGCTGTGTTGTCAGGATAAGGCATACAATTGGCATGGTTATATCCGGCAGGCAAGACCTCATAAAGGGTTAGGGGATTTCTGCGGTTATTATTCTACAGTGAAGGAGTTTCTGGAGCTTTCCGGGGAAGAATGGTTTGAAATGCTGCAGCAGGGGTGTAAGCGGATCGGGCGGAATTTAAATGATACCCGGGGGCTGTTCCATTCTTTTCGGGATAGCGCCGATACTATGCGGGCTTTGTTTGATGACCTTAAGGGTGTGGCATACGAGGACTGGGAAATTGTCTTTGAACTGCGGATCAAGAAGTCGAGGGCGATCAGAATTTATGCGGATGTGCTGGTGATCACGGAGAGGTATGTATTTTCTCTGGAATTTAAGATGAACGACCAGATCGAAGAAAAAGAGGTGGCGCAGGCAGCGAAGTACAGCGCCTATCAGGAAGTGTTGTTCGGACCGGAGTACGATGTGATACCGGTTCTGGTGCTTACCAGGGCAGATGACCTGTATAAGTATGTCCCGCTAAGCGGAACTACGGCTGAAATTCCGGTGTGCGCCGGGAATATGTTGTTTAATGTATTTGATGAGTATTTAGGGTTTTTGGATTGAAGGGCAGATTGCAGACAGCGCTTTTGACTGGATGGTCGGGGCGCTGTTTTTATGCACAGGGGCGCACAGAGGAATTTGTTGCTTGCGCAACGTGCGCCCCGCGCGACGAGTAGGGAAGATGAATCTCCCCTGCTCGATTGCTCAGGTAAAAATTTTTTATGTGTGCCGCACTTTTTGGCACCATGTTTCGTTATACTATATAACACACTGACCAAAGAGATGATGCAGGAGGGTCGAAAGAGCGTGTCCATGGATAAGGCGAAAGAAATAGAAGAACAGTACGACAAGATTTACCGTTACTGTTATTTTAAACTGCAAAAGCGCGAGATTGCGGAAGACATCGCGCAGGAGACCTTTTTGCGTTTTTTGGAAAGTAAGGATTATCGCAATGAGGGGAAAGCATTGCGGTATCTGTATACCGTTGCCCGGAATCTTTGTATTGATGAATACAGGAAAAAGCAATATCAGGACTTCACAGAAGAGTTCAATGAGTCGGAAAGGGCAGGAAACATTTTTCATAATGGAATGGCGGTCTGCGATATGGAAGAAAAGGTGGTCACATCCATGGTGGTCCGGTCTGCCCTTGGTGAGCTGGAAGAGGAAGAGCGGGAGATGGTGCTGCTCCGGTATGTAAATGAAGTGCCGATTTCCGTAATCTGCAGTCTGTATCAGATATCGCGGTTTTCCTGTTACCGGAAGCTGAAAAGGGCTTTAAAGACTCTGGAGGTGAAACTGGGAGACGGTAGATGATATAGTGAACGACATAATAAATTTTCCGTTTGCTATGGATGTATATCTGAAAAAAGAAGGGCTGTCATGGGAAGGAGGAGTGAAATGGAAAAAGAGTTAAAAAAAATATTGCGTGATGTTATGGAAGCGCCGGTTCCAGAACGGAAACAGGCATTTTTGCAAAGCGTGAAGACCGATCAGACATGGGCGCCGATCAGTTATGGAAGGTTTGTGGCAGCACAGTTTTTTTACATTGGAAAATGGGGGTGGTACAGCTCTCTGGGAGTGTTTTTCATTGCGCTTTTTCTGTGTGAATATACAGATAAAAATGTGCTGTGGATATTTTCAGCAATCGTTCCCTTTTTGGCGGTAACACTGATGGCGGAAGGCTTGCGGTCGCAGTCTTATGGGATGGCGGAGCTTGAGCTGGCTACAAGATTTTCGTTAAAAAGCCTGATCCTGGCAAGGATGGCGATTATGGGAATTGGGCATCTGTTTTTGCTTAACCTGATCACCTTTCTTGGATGCCGGCAGGGCGGTCTGTCTTTCTGGCATACCGGCGTGTATCTGCTGGTGCCGTATCTGCTGACCAACGTGTCAGGGCTTTATTTGGCAAGGCGGATCCGGGGAAGGGAATGTATTTATGGAATTTTAGCCGTGGCAACTGTAGTGGCGGTGGTTCCCTTTGTGGGAAAGCTTCTTTATAAAGAGGGATTTTTCATCTGGTGGCTGGTGGCGCTGGCAGTTCTTGGCGTGCTGGCAGTGAAGGAATGGAAAAGTAACGTGGAAAAATGGGAGGAATGTACATGGAACTTATCATAGACCGTGTGTCGAAGCAATATGGAAGTAAGATTGCAGTGGACAGGGTATCGTTAAAACTGCATAAGGGGGTATATGGGCTTCTTGGGGCAAATGGCGCAGGAAAGACCACGCTGATGCGGCTTTTGTGCGGGATATTGAAGCCTGAAAGCGGGAGTATTTCCCTGAAAGGGGCAGGCATATTTCCGGGGGGAACAGCAGACACAGCTGCGGACCGGTCTGTGGATGTATCAGAGGAGGAATACCGCGCCCATCTGGGATATTTGCCTCAGGATTTCGGATATTATCCAGACTTTTCAGGAATGAAATTTTTGTTATATATGGCAGCCCTGAAAGGACTGGATGCCGGGCAGGCAAAGAAAGAGGCGGCCAAGCTCTTAAAGCTGGTGGGGCTTTCGGAGGTTTGTAAAAAGAAGATCAAAACCTATTCCGGAGGGATGAAACAGCGGCTGGGGATTGCGCAGGCGCTGCTGGGGAATCCCAGGCTTATCATTTTGGATGAACCTACGGGCGGGCTGGATCCCAAGGAGCGGGTGCGGTTCCGGAATCTGATCGGGGAGCTTGGAAAGGAAAATATCGTGCTGCTTTCCACCCATATTGTTTCGGATATTGAGCATGTTGCAGATACCGTTTTGATGATGAAGGATGGGCAGCTTATTTATCAGGGAAAATGGGATGCTGCCCAGGGTGACCTGGAAGCGTTTTATTTAAAACAGTTTGAGGAGGAGCAGGATAATGAAAAATCTGGGAGTGCTGTATAAATTTGAACTGGGAAAAATTTTGCGGCGGAGAATCACATGGATCACGGCAGGGATCACTTTGTTTTTGATATTGGGATTGCTGGCTTTGGATTCCTTGGGAAGCTATTATATTGACGGAGTGAAGGTTGACAGCAATTTTCATATGAACCAGATTTATAAGGCAGATCAACAAAGACTGGATGGACGGCTCATTGATCAGGCGCTTTTGGAGGAAATGAGCGATGGCTATGGCAGGATACCGGAGGATGCGTTAAGTGGGAGGGTGAATTATGTGGGAACCGAGGAGTATCAGACTTATGCAAGGCCTTATAGTGCGATTTTCAATTTCGTAAGGCGGGCAGGGAAGATGACCACGTCTGAGGCGATGGCATGGAAAGCGGATGAGCGGGAGCTGTACCAGAGAAGGCAGCAGGAACTGGAAAAAAACTGGGAAGATAATTTCCTCACAGAGAAGGAAAAGGAATTCTGGCGCAGGCAGGAGAAGAAAGTGGACTGGCCTGTAACCTTTTACTTTAAAGAAGGCTATTGGCATCTTCTGGACAGTACCCAAACGGTTGGTTTGTTGATGCTGTTTGCAGTGGCAATCTGTCTTGCAGGAGTATTCTCCGATGAACACAGCCGGAAAACAGATCAATTGATCCTGAGCAGCCGTTATGGAAGGGAACCTGTCTATCTGGCAAAGATTTTGTCTGGAATCAGTTTTATAATAGGTTTTTCGCTGATCGTGTTTATGCTGGCAATTCTGGAAACCTGTTTTTTGTATGGTCTGGAAGGCTTTTGGGCGGCATTCCAGCTTATGGTGCCGGTTTCTTCCTATTCCTTGAGTGTGGGGGAAAGTGTGATGCTTGTCATAGGAATGGTAATTCTGGCTTCGGTTCTGGTCGGGATTTTTGTCATGCTTTTATCGGAGCTGTTCCGCAACAGTCTGGGAACTCTGGCACTGACGGCAGGGATGATGATACTGTGCATGTACGTGTCAATACCGGAGCAATACAGGGTTTTATCACAATTATGGAGCTATCTGCCAAGCAATGTCGTGGCAGTGTGGAATATCTTTGACTGCCGCACGGTTCCCATATTCGGGGTGGTGCTGGTGTTTTGGCAGGCAGTTGCAATTTTGTATGTGGTACTTGGGGCAGTGTTTGTGGTGATTGGGAAGAAAAGATACGTGGGATGCCAGGTGAGCGGGAGATAAATGCCTAAGTGCCATGGATATTGTGTAAAACATTAGAATGGACATAACTTTAAAAAGGCATTATACTAGAACCAGTTACGGAGGACGGAATATGCCTAACACAACTAAACCTGCATTAGAAGCATCACTTAAGAAGCTGTTATTGAGCAAACCAATTGACAAGATCACAATCAACGACCTGACGTCTGACTGCGGCATCAGCCGGATGGCCTTCTACTATCATTTCAAGGATATTTATGATCTGGTGGAGTGGGTATGTGTGGAAGATGGCAAAAGGGCGCTTCAGGATAAAAAGACCTATGATACCTGGCAGGAGGGATTGCTTCAGATTTTTGAGGCGGTGATGGAAAATAAGCCCTTTATCCTCAATGTATACCGGAACGTGAGCCGGGAAAAGATTGAAAGTTATTTGCACAAGCTTACCTATAGCCTGATTGAAGGTGTTGTTGAGGAGAAGAGTGCAGGAACGGCTCTGACGGAAGCAGATAAGTCGTTTATTGCGGAATTCTATAAGTATGGTTTTGTAGGCGTGATGCTGGACTGGATCGACCGGGGAATGAAGGATGATTATAAGAAAATCGTGGAAAAGATGAGCATTACGCTTCATGGGGCGGTTGCCAACTCTATCCATAACTTTACAGACCTTGTTAAGTGAATTTTGGCGGTATTTTAATCAAAACAGGCGGAATGATAAAAAACTTATCATTCCGCCTGTTTTGTAAATGGAAATCTGTTTTTTTCAGGAATAAAATGTAGCTATAACAAAGACCCAAGGGCATTTCCGGATACCGAAAATGGAAATATCAGGAAATGCATGAAAAGAAGAAAGGTGGAAAATAAAATGGCAGGAAAGAAAAATGTAGGAATTGGCGTGGCAGCGATCGCGGCAGGGGCAGGTGCAGTGCTTGCGGTGAAAAATCACAAAGAAGCGGAAAAGAAATCAGCCCGGAAAGCGGCGGAAGAACAGAGAAAACAGGAATACCGCAATACGGAAAGAGGAAAAGGCGAAAAGAACAGCAAAGGGATTTATTATACAAACGGCAATTATGAAGCCTTTGCAAGACCAAAGAAACCAGAAGGAGTAGACGATAAAAATGCGTATATCGTGGGAAGCGGTCTGGCTTCACTGGCTGCCGCCTGTTTCTTAGTCCGTGACGGACAGATGCCCGGATCCCATATCCATATTCTGGAAGCAATGGATATTGCCGGAGGAGCCTGTGATGGTATCAATGATCCTGCAAGAGGATATGTGATGAGGGGCGGCAGGGAGATGGAAAATCATTTTGAGTGCCTGTGGGATCTGTTCCGCAGCATTCCTTCCATTGAAACTCCCGGTGTATCGGTGCTGGATGAATACTATTGGCTGAATAAGGAAGATCCCAACTATTCTCTGTGCCGGGCAACGGAAAACTGCGGACAGGATGCCCATACGGATGGAAAATTTAATTTGAGCCAGAAAGGCTGTATGGAGATCATGAAGCTCTTTATGACAAAGGATGAGGATCTGTACGACAAGACCATCGAAGATGTATTTGATGAAGAAGTGTTTGATTCTACCTTCTGGTTATATTGGAGAACCATGTTTGCTTTTGAAAATTGGCACAGTGCGTTGGAAATGAAGTTATATTTCCAGAGATTTATCCACCACATTGCAGGACTGCCGGATTTCAGCGCTTTGAAGTTTACCAAATATAATCAGTATGATTCTCTGATACTGCCTATGCAGAAATATCTGGAAGAGGCAGGAGTTGACTTCCAGTTCAATACGGAAGTGACCAATGTGATCTTCGAGTTTGAGGATGGAAAAAAGATTGCAAAAGCCATTGAGTGCAAGGTAAAAGGTATGGAAAAAGGAATCATGCTTACGGAAAATGACCTTGTATTTGTCACCAATGGAAGCTGCACGGAGGGAACCATATACGGTGATCAGAACCATGCGCCGAACGGAGATGCAGAAGTCAGGACCAGTGGCTGCTGGAGCCTGTGGAAGAATATTGCGAAGCAGGATCCTTCCTTTGGCCATCCTGAAAAATTCTGCTCCGATGTGACAAAAACCAATTGGGAATCGGCAACGGTTACCACGCTGGATGATAAGATTCTTCCTTATATTACCAATATATGTAAACGTGACCCTAAGAGCGGCAGGGTAGTGACTGGCGGCATTGTAAGCTGCAAGGATTCAAGCTGGCTGATGAGCTGGACTATTAACCGGCAGGGACAGTTTAAGGATCAGGATAAGGATAAAGTCTGTGTTTGGGTATATGGGCTGTTTACGGATGTTCCCGGTGACTTCATTAAGAAACCCATGAAGGAATGTACCGGAAAAGAAATTACCCAGGAATGGCTGTATCACCTGGGAGTTCCGGTAGAAGAAATCCCTGAACTGGCAGAAAACAGCGCTGTCTGTGTTCCTACAATGATGCCTTATATTACAGCGTTCTTTATGCCAAGGACAAAGGGTGACCGCCCGGATGTGATCCCGGATGGATGTGTGAACTTTGCATTCTTAGGTCAGTTTGCAGATACTCCGAGGGACACCGTTTTCACCACGGAATATTCGGTAAGGACCGCTATGGAGGCTGTGTACGGACTGCTTGGCGTGGACCGCGGCGTGCCGGAAGTCTGGGGCAGCGTTTATGATATCCGCGAATTGCTGGATAGCAGCGTGAAGCTGATGGATGGTAAATCACCTTTGGATATTGAACTGCCGGGACCGCTGAATGCGCTGAAGAAACCGCTGATCCATTTTGTGAAGGGCACCGTGGTTGAGAAAGTGTTGCGGGATCATAATGTGTTAAATTCTTAAGAACTTTCAATTTATTGTGCGCCGCCGTCAGGCGGCGCATTTTAGTCCAGATGGAACAACGGTTTCAAATCTATTGATACCGGGCTGTTGTCCGGATTGGTTTCCATGATATCTGCCATGAAATCCCACCATTTCCGATTGACAGCGGTGTCTGCGCCCTTTGCCCAGAGCTCTTCATCTTCAATCTCAATGTAGCCAAAGAGGGTCAGGGTCTCCTTGTCCAGAAAAATGGAATAGTTTTTCCCGCCATGCTCATGGATCATATCTTTCATTTCCGGCCATAATTCATTGTGGCGCTTCTCATATTCAGCCTCTTGTCCGGGGTACAGCTTCATTTTAAATCCTTTGATCATATTGCCTGCGCTCCTTTTCAAATTTTTTAAGTTTAAGTATCGGGATTTGGCTATATTTTACCATAGGAAATAAGGAAGAAGCAATATTATGGTCGAAATTGCTGAATTCCTGAATGAAAGCAACATGTCAGGGAAACACAGGATTATGTATAATGTAAGTATGAAAGCCTCGGCAAGCGGCTGTGCGATAGTCATGCTTGCATGGACTATCACACAGACATTTGCCGAGCAAGCCGAATGAGCACGAAAGACGGTAGTCTGTAGTGCGAATATCGGCGGTGATTGCGAGAGAGCGAAGCAATCAGCTTTCATATTCCGTAGAGGGGCGCAGGCTTCGGTAATGAATAAGACACTGAAAAAACAAGGGAGGGTTTAGCAATGCAATTGGAATTTAACAGGGAACAGATTGAGGAAGTGATCGACCGTATTGTGGACAGGACGATGAAGATGGACCTGACATGGGACTGGCCCTGCGGTGTGGCATACTATGGTATCAGTGAAGCGTATGGGAAAACAAAAAATGAAAAGTATCTGACGCTCTTAAAAGAACGTGTTGACGAGCTGATCTCTCTTGGTCTGCCCAAGGTGTGGACGGTAAATGCCTGTGCAATGGGACATTGTCTGATCACGCTTTATCAGGCTACCGGAGAGCAGAAATACTGGGATCTGATCATGAGCAAGATTGCTTATCTTCAAAAGGATGCCCTCCGTTTTGGAGACAATGTATTGCAGCATACGGTATCCGCTAACAATGATTTTCCGGAACAGGCGTGGGCAGATACTCTTTTTATGGCAGCATTCTTTTTGCTCCGTGTAGGGGTGATCATGAAAGATGAGGAAATGATAGAAGATGCCCTGAATCAGTGGTATTGGCATATCAATTATCTGCAGGATGAAAGGACAGGCTTTTATTATCATGGTTATAACAATATTACGAAAGACCATATGTCCGGTATTTACTGGGGCAGGGCAAATGCGTGGGCGGCATATACAATGTCCAAGGTGGGCAGCGTGTTGCCGGAGTGCTATCTGTATCCCAAGTACTTGGACGTAGCAGGCTCTTTAAATGACCAGCTTGCAGCCCTGAAAACAGTGCAGACGCCAAATGGATTATGGCGCACAGTTTTAGATGATGAAGAATCCTATGAGGAAATTTCTGCAGCAGCAGGAATTGCAGCGGCTATGTTGGAGAGAGGCAATCCGTTACATACCAAGTACATTAATAAAGCAATCAAAGGTCTTTTGGACAATGTGGGCGAGGACGGCAGGGTCATGAATGTATCAGGCGGTACTGCGGTTATGAAAGATGTAGAAGGTTACAGAGGAATTTCCAGGCGATGGATCCAGGGATGGGGCCAGGGGCTTGCCCTTGCTTTCTTCAGCAATGTACTGGTTTCAGGTGATATTGCAAAAGATGGGGCGTTATAAAGTTTGGAAGTAAACTTCCAAACTCTTTATTGGTGCAGTACCGCAAGCGATGCTTGCGCTATGCAGGGGTATAAAATATGTACAAGCAAAAATATGTTTTTTCACCACAAGGAAAAACCGGAGAACCGGCTGTTTGCGTAAAAGCGGAGGATCTGTATACCAAAGAGCGGGGGTACGGTTTTATCACAGAACAAAACATGGAGCAGGATGGGGATCTCATGATCCCGGAGTTAAATGGCGGTTTTATGCCGGTTCCCTGGTATCGTATGCTGGACATTCCGGCGGTCCGGCAGAAACGTTATGGCTGTGGCATCAATGGCAGCGACCTGTCAGCAGATGCAGGAGGAGAAAATGGGAGACAGATTCCGCTGCGTTTTAAATGCCGGGTTCCGGCGGATGGCAGTTACCAGATAACAGTTACGATCCATTCGGAGGAAGAGATGTCGGATATCCGTATTTTTATGGGAAGGCGCTGTCTTTCTGTTTATCGGGATAAGCTTTCCGCAGGCGAAGTTTTTTGCCGGAAAATGTTTATGGAAGTATGCGGCATTATACCCAGAGGGCAGGAAGCCGTATATGACGAGCAGTGTATTGAGCTTACGGTGACGGCAGACAGACCATGCCTTAGCGAAGTTATCGTAGAAAGCGCAGAATGCCCGGTGCTTTACATTGCCGGGGATTCTACGGTGACGGATCAGTCAGCAGAATATCCTTACGCACCCCGGGCAAGCTACGCGGGATGGGGGCAGATGATGCCTTATTTTATTCAGGGAAAGCTTCCGGTTTCTAACCATGCACATTCCGGTCTGACCACAGAAAGCTTCCGGGAAGAGGGGCATCATGCAATCCCGATGAGCAGAGCGAAGGCAGGGGACTATATGCTTTTTCAATTTGCCCATAATGACCAGAAGCTGACACATCTGAAGGCGAAGGAGGGCTACCTTGCCAATCTGGAACGGTATATCAATGAGTGCCGGGAAAAGGGGATGTATCCTTTGTTAGTTACTCCGGTAGCCCGGAACAGCTGGAGGGGAAATGACGGCACTTACAATGATCTGCTGAAGGAATATGCGGATGTATGTCTGGAGCTTGGGAGCAGGATGGAAGTTCCGGTGCTGGATCTGCACCGGCTGAGTATGGAGTTTATATTGCGCTTGCAAAAAGAAGGTGCAAAAAAATATTTTTATCCTTCTGACTATACCCATCACAATGATTTTGGCGCACAGCAAATGGCAGCAATGGTGTGCCGGGAGATTAAGCGCACCTGCAAAAACCAGGGTAATACGGAACAGTCCGGATATAGATGGCTTGCCGCGCAGATCAAGGATGAGCCGGTGCTCTGGGGTGAGCCGGATAATGTGGAACCTTTAAAAAGTCCGGAAGGCTTTTTCGTGGAAGGCACACAGGAAGAGTTTGAAGAACCGGACAGACCATCAGATCTGTTGCTGCGTGCAGAGGCATTGGATATGGTGATCCGCCGTGCAGGATTTTTTATCACCAATGTTTATAATGATTTTTTTGCCGATATTGTGGGGCATGAATGGTATGCCGGTGCAGTGGAGTGCGGATTACAAAATGGCATTATCATGGAAGAAATGTGCACTGATGGAAAATTCCGTCCATTGGAACCGGTCACACGGCTGGATTTTGTCATATTCCTGATGATGGCATATGGCAGTAGAAAGACATTGCCCCAAATGCGGGCTTGTCCATATGACAGTTTGGCAGATGGGACATGCAAAAGGCTTGTTTCAGCGGCATGCCAATTGGGGGTACTTGCTGCGGATGGCACAGATGGGTTAATGGATAATATCAGCCGCCATGAGGGCGTGGAAATATGCCGGTGTTTGAAGATTATGTAAATCTTAGAAAAGATAATAATATGAAATTATGCAGGAGGGATGGCAGATGGCGAAACGCAGGGGCGGCTTTACGCTGCCGGGAGAATCGGGTTATGAAGAGTTGACATTAAAACTGGCCGAAAAGTGGGGAGCGGACGTGATCCGTGACAGTGACGGAACGGAGCTTTCAGAGGACATTATCCACGCAGGCTATGGTATTTATTCCACGATCTGCATTATCCGGGATCATAACGAATGGGCATCGGCAAACAGGGATAAGCTGCAGCAGACTTTTCTCTGTACGGAACCTGTTATGGCTGTCAGAGGTGAAGAACTGTCAATAAATCTGCTTGCCGATTTCTTCACAGAGCAGTTTGAAGTGAATGATTGTCCTGCTTCTATGAAATACTGGCAGGTTTATGACAGGACTTCCAATGTGCTGGTTTCTGACCAGGACTGGACATATGATAAAGCGCAGGGCAATGTTGTCATACATAAAGTGGCTCCCTGGCATAAGTATACGATAAGCTTCCTTGCTTACCGGATCTGGGAAGAGATTTCCATGTACAATCATACCACCAACTATTGGGAAAAAGAGCATCTTATGCAGATCGATCCCAGATACCCGGAAGTTCGTGAATACATGATCGGATGGATGAAGAAATGGTGCGAGACTCATCCGGATACCACGGTAGTCCGCTTCACATCGCTTTTTTACAATTTTGTATGGATCTGGGGCGCTTACGAGGAATGCCGTTCCCTGTTTACGGATTGGGGATCCTATGACTTTACGGTAAGTGAGCGGGCTCTTGACGAATTTGCAAAGGAATATGGCTATTCTTTGACGGCTGAGGACTTTATCAATCAGGGAAAACGCCATGTGACCCATATGCCGGGGAATTCCCACAAGGCGGACTGGATGAAATTTATCAATGACTTTGTTATTTCCTTCGGGAAGCAGCTTATAGATATCGTACATGGATATGGAAAAAAGGCGTATGTCTTTTATGATGACAGCTGGGTAGGATTGGAGCCTTATAATGGAAGATTTGGCGAATTTGGCTTTGACGGACTGATCAAGTGTGTTTTTTCCGGCTATGAAGCAAGGCTTTGTGCCGGTGTGGACGTCCCGGTACATGAGCTTCGGCTGCATCCTTATCTGTTCCCTGTGGGGCTTGGCGGTGCGCCTACTTTCATGGAAGGGGGGGATCCGGCCATGGAGGCGAAGCGTTATTGGAACCGGATAAGACGTGCACTGCTGCGTGCATCAGTGGACCGGATCGGGCTGGGCGGTTATCTGCACCTGACAGAAGGTTTTCCGGATTTTTGCGATTATATCGAGCAGGTAACGGATGAATTCCATATGATTCAGGATTTTCATAAAGAAGGTGCGCCTTATACCATTAAGACAAAGGTTGCGGTACTGCACTATTGGGGAGCGCTGCGTTCATGGACCCTTTCCGGGCATTTCCATGAAACTTATCAGCATGACCTGATCCATATCAATGAAGCCCTTGCGGGTCTTCCGGTGGAAGTGTCCTTCCTTTCCTTTGAAGATGTGAAGGCAGGGAAGCTTGCAGATGTGGATGTTGTCATCAATGCCGGATATGCCGGAAGTGCATGGAGCGGCGGTGATGCGTGGAAGGATGACGAGCTGGCAGAGATTCTGACACAGTGGGTATATCAGGGCGGTGTTTTCCTGGGCGTCAACGAGCCGTCGGCGGTGAGGGGCTATGATACTTATTTCAGAATGGCTCATGTGCTTGGTGTGGACGAGGATTTGGGAGAGAGGATCTGCCATGGCAAATGGCCGGTGGCAGGGGCTGACCCGGACAGAGTTATTCCGGAGGGAAGCTCTCTTTTGCCGAAGCAGAACCGCTACCTCACGGACAGGCGGACCAGGGTTTTGCTTGCCGAAGAGGGGATGCCTGTCCTGACTGTCCATGACTTTGGAAGCGGAAAGGGAATTTATCTGTCTTCCTTCCAGCTTTCGGATGAAAATACAAGACTTCTTTATCAGCTGATTCGTTATGCCGGCGGGGAAGGGGTTTCGGGAATTTATATGACGGACAATCCTTATACAGAATGTGCTTATTATCCGAATAGCGGGAAACTGGTAGTGATCAATAATACGGAAAAGGAACAGAACGCATGTGTGGAGACTCATGTGGGAATGAAGGAATTTGCCTTGGAAGCGTTTGAAACAAGGGTTGTGAATCTTTGACATATTGAGAAGTGATTGATGAGGGATGACCGTCAGGCCAGCCCTTAGTCACCACTCCGGGTACATCCATCCAGAATATTCCATGATGGATGTATTTTGCGCCTGTTTATCGGACTGGAGCATCATGCGTCTGTATTCCCTGGGTGACTGCTGCATACTGCGGTAAAAACAGCGGTTGTAGCTGGAAACAGATTGGAAACCTACTGCTTCCGAAATACTTAAAATGGAGTTTTCTGTGCTGCACAGTAAGCTGCAGGATTTTTGGATGCGGGTATTGTTGACATAGCTTAAGGGCGAAATCCGCATGATCGAATGGAAGATCCGCCTGAAATGTGTGGGACTCCAGTGGCACAGCTCGGCAAGGAATTCAATGCTGAACTGCCGCATGTAGTTATTTTCAATATAATCCAGTGCAGGTGCAATGGACAATGGGTCTGCTGAATCGGAAAAGTTGTTTTCTGTTTTCTCTTCATCGTGTCCATCCTGGGATAACATGCGGTAAATCTCAATATAAAGGGAAAGCAGCAATCCTTTTGCAGAAAGCTGATAGCCGGATTTTTCATTTTTAAGTTCTTCAATGATGACCGTGATCAATTGGTAAATGGTCGGGTATTGATCCTTATTAATGATATATTTGAAATTTTTAAAAAAATAGGGAAGCAGGTCATAATTCTTCCAACTGGAGGGAAGAATGCGCCGGAATAGTTCCTGGGGATCAATATAAATATAAGACCACAGACTGGCATAGCCGGGACTGCTGTATGTAGTGTGAGGTACATTCCGGGGAATGATGGTGATATCACCTTCATGAAAGGGGTAGCGTTCTCCATAAAATTCCATGAATCCGCTGTCGGAATGACATATCCCGATTTCAAGACAGTTGTGGAAATGAAGCCTGTCGCTGGGGATATCCGAAATTCTCCAATGATCGCCTGTGAGCAAAAGAACAGGAAAGTGAGGGGGAAGATAGTAGTTACGGTATTCGGTTATGGCATTCACTGTTTTGGACATCCTGCATCCTCCTTCGTCAGGCTTATGTACGTATTTACATGTATTTAGTATAAACTATTCATAAAAAAATTACTATAGAATTTACACAATTAAAGGGTACTTTTATGCATTCTACAAAGAAAATTGATATGACTCAGGGCTCTATCATGAAGCTTGTGGTGTTGTTTGCGCTTCCCATCTGTATTGGCAATGTTTTGCAGCAGCTTTACAGTACGGTTGACACGCTTGTCATTGGCAATTTCTGCGATTCTGTCTCGTTGGCAGCCGTGGGTACCAGCGCACAGCCGGTGGAAGTGTTTTTATGCATTTTTCTGGGAATCGGCACAGGGGTATCTATTCTGGTATCCCAGTATACAGGAAGTGGTGATGCGGACAGTCTGAAACGGCTGGTGGCAACTTCCACCGGCTTTTTGTATATGTGTGCCATCCCGGTGACATTGGCAGGTTTTTTTCTGGCACCGCTGCTCCTTAAATTTATGCAGGTACCGGAAGATGCCTGGGATTTGGCAGTATCATATCTGCGCATTATCTTCTTTGGCACGCTTGGAAATCTGGGCTATAACATGAACGCAGGTATTTTGCGCGGTGTGGGGGACAGCCGGGCCTCTTTACTGTTTTTGCTGGTGTCATGTGTGATCAATATTGTATTGGATGTTGTTTTTGTGGCAGCACTGGGGATGAATGTGGCAGGTGCTGCACTGGCTACAATTTTGGCGGTGTACAGTTCCTGGGCGTTCAGCATTTTTTATATCAGGATGAAATACCCGGAATTGGAATGTCGGGTACTGCCTGAAAGGGTAGATAAGGATATGCTTGGTTCCATTATCAGGGTGGGACTTCCGCTGGGGCTGAACAATTCAATCTATTCTGTCGGGCATGTGCTCATGCAGTCCCTGATCAATGCACAAGGTTCTACTTTCATGGCAGCCTGCTCTGTGGCAACTAAAGTGACGGGAATTGCCAATATTGCCATTAGTTCCTTTTCATCGGCAGCCACTACTTTTTCCGGACAAAATCTGGGCAGCAAAAATTATGTGCGGCTAAAAAAAGGTGGTATTACGATTCCGTTGTTTTCCGGCGGCTGTACGATGGCATTGGGGCTTTTGGCAACTATTTTCTGCCGGCCGATTCTGGGACTTTTCACGAAGGATATGGCAGTGCTGGAGCTGGCGGCTCTTTATATCCGTGTGGTGCTGCCTTCCATCTGGACTTTTGCAGTTTTCAATTGCATTATCAGCTTTGTTAATGGCATGGGAGAGGTGAAGTACCCGACTATCGTCAATATGCTGATGCTGTGGGGGGTAAGGATTCCCAGTGCATATCTGATAGGGCGTTTTATTGATGGTAAGTACATTATGGCATGTTTCCCGATCAGCTTTACTTTTGGCATGCTTTGCATGCTGGCTTATTTCCTAACCGGGAAGTGGAAAAAGATTCGGTATCTGGCAGAGAAAGGAGAAGGTTATGATCATTAGAGAACAATACAGAGGATGCCTAAAACTAAATGTGACGGAGGAAGAGCTTGAGAGAGCTCTTATTCATGCGCGGGAACAGGCGGAGAAATTGATTGTGGAAAAACGGCTTTTGAGTGTCGGACTTTATCGGTATAAACAAATGTGTTTTTTGTATTATGAAGCTTTGGTGGTGGGTGTGGAGCCGGAGGAGTTTCTCTTCGCACTTACACCTTTGCTTGAGCCATGGCCCGAGGAGCAGGGAAAAACGCCCTGGGCTTACATGTATCATATTTACCATCACAGCCTGCCGGAGGATCCGGAAGCATGGGAGAGGGAACGTGTGGGGGAAAAGACAAAAATCGGGCGGATTGCTTTCCTGTATCCGGAAAAGCTTTTTTCTTACACCTATTGGCATAAGGCGATTGTGGATGAGGGGCGGCTTCTGGGGGATAAGTATCAGTGTATTTCACTACATGAGAATATTCTGTTTTCTTATTATGAGGAGCCCAGGACGAATGTGAATATCTGCGGAGACTTCGCGGCGCAGTCGCAGATTATGGAAGGATGGCTGGCAGCCGACCCGGAGAGCCATTTTGACAGGCAGAAGGCGGGGGGAGATAATTTCCTTGTGATAGAACCGATTCTTCTGGTGGACAGAAAGACCAGTGCACTCTGAGATCGGAGATAAAAGTAAAGGAGAAGTAAATTGAGAAGGTTATCGATTTTAGGGCAGAGTATTCTGACGATACTGTGTGTGTTGATCATTCCCACTGCGCTTATTTCCTATCATGTGTTGAACAGAGCTGCACAATATTCAGAAGAAAACATTGCTATGTCCAAGCTGGACAGCTTGGAGGCGGTAAGCGGTATGACAGAGCTGGTGCTCAGAGGATATACCCGAAATGTAATTCAGTTTGCCAATAATTCGGCATGTAAGGGGCTTTCCGATGCGGTTCCTTATCAGGCAATAGGGGTAGATATCAGCAGGATCAAGGCAGTATGGAATGCCCTTGATTATCTTGACAGAGTATTCGGCACAGAAAAAATGGTTCAGTCCTGTTTCTACGCAGGGGATAATTCTGATTATGTCATATCCACGGACAGAGGTGTGTGCAAAACAGAAAATTATTTTTCTTTGGAATGGCTTGAAGCAGAAGGAGAGCCGAGTTCGAAAAAGGGAATCCGTGGAAGATGGGTGGCGAGAAATCTGTATGGGATGGAGATACAGGATGAGGAAGAAGCTGTAGGAACCTATCAGGACAGAGTTTCGGTTCTTACTTATGTTTATACGATCAATCCCCTGATCTCATCTGACGGCGGAACGGTGGTCTGCAATATTTATATGTCTAAGCTCAGTGAGTTTATCAATCCCGGCGGCACTGCTTCGGGAATCTGCTATATTCTGGATGAAAATAATAATGTGATCTGCCATCCATACAAATCTCTTTCTCCTGCAGGTGAGGAAGAACAGAAGGTTGCGGAGAAGATTACAGAGCTGGGAATGGCGCGGGGATATTTTGATTACGAACAGGATGGTATCCGTTATCTGTGTGCATTCCAGAAGTCAGATGTCAATGGCTGGACTTATGTAGCAACCTATAATCTTGAGGACGTGATGCGGCGGGCTCATGAAACCTCTTATCAGGGAATGATGGTGATCAGCCTTGCCATAGCAGCCGGTCTGATTTTGGCGGTTTTGATTCTGGGATGGTTGTTCCAGCCATTCCACAGCCTGATTAATGCGGTCAGGGAAGACATGACAGCGGAGGAAGATGGCAAAGAGCGCACGAAAAACGAAGCCCACTACCTCAGGGAAGCTTTCGAAAAAATGAAGGCGGAGGGAAGTGAAATCCACAGTATGCTGGAGGCAAGGAATTCGGACACGGAACGTCTTTTGCTTCGGGAGATTCTTTCAGGGACGCTGGATGAGGATAAGAAAAAGGAAAGTCTAATAGAATTATTTCCGTACAGGCATTTTATCGTTTTGTTCATTGGGACGGATGGAAGCAATAAGCTGCTTCGGGATTATAGCTGGGATGAAAGAATGTATTATTTCCTTCAGATTGAAGAGGTGTTTTCCCGCTTTCTTACTGAGGAGGGATGCATTGCTAAAACCGTCTACTACCGTTCTACTGCCTGCGTGACGGTACTGAATATCAGAACCTATGACCAGAAGAAAGTCACCGCTTTTCTTTTGGAGCGGACTGCAATGATCAAGGAGGAACTGAAAAATGTGTTTGATTATACCATGACCATCGGTGTGAGTGCGGTCCATGGGGATGTGCGCGACCTGAATGAAGCCTTGGAAGAGGCTGTCAGGGCAATGCGGCACCGGATTATCGCAGGAAAAAATCAGGTAATTTTTTGGCGGAACCGTATAGATGAAAGCGGATCTTATTATTATCCCTATGACTGTGAAAGAAAGATCATTAATAATCTGAAGCTTCATAATATGGAAGCCGTGATAGAGGAGCTGACACAGGTCCGGGAAATAATCGTGTCCATAGAGGACATTTCTTATGATAATGTGGTTCTGATTTACCAGCAGATGGTTGGAAGCATCATAAAAACTCTGGTGGGAGAAAAGGTGCAGATGACCGGATTTATGGGGAAGGGCAGGAAGGTTTATATAACCATTGCAGAACTGGACACCATTGAAGAGATTGATGAATTTGTAAAGGACTTTGTGAGGCAGATGCAGGGGAATTTGGAGACAAACACGGAGGAAAAGGAGGAAGAGGAACTATACCAGCGCATTTTAGCATTTTTAGATATGCATTACCGGGAGGATATTGATTTTGAAGAGGCTGCAGCGAAGATGGGCATTAGTTATTCTCATATGCGTCATGTGATGAGGGAAAAGGGAGATACCAGCCTTACTGATTATATCAACCGCCGTCGGATTATTGAGGCGAAGGAATTGCTGGTATCCACAGATAAAAAGCTTACAGAAATAGCAGAGCAGGTAGGATATCATAATGTTCAGAGCTTTAACAGATTTTTTAAGAAATATGAGGGAACCACTCCGAACAGCATAAGAAAAGTTGACAAATAAAATTGATTATCTGGCTGAACAGAGGACATTTTGCACTATTGATTTTGATTTTTAAATTTAAATTTGTCTTTAATTGAGGCAAAAATAAGTGGAAAATTCAGTAAAATAGAATAAATATTGGAATTTTAAAAAGAAAATTTAACCAAACAGATACGAGTAAAATTGAAAAAATCCAGTAAAATCAGGGGTTTTTCGGAATAATCAAAATTGAAATGCTGCATCAAAAGTGAACATTTACAAAAAAGATACAGTCTTTATACTTGAATTATAAAAAATGCATAAAGGCACGGCAGGGGGAGAAGATATGGCTGTGCCCCCAAATTTATTAAGAAAGGGAGGGTAAGCTCATGAGTGATGCAACTATGAAAAAGCTGGCTGTAAAAGAAGCCAGAAAAAAGCAGAAGAGCTTTAAGGACTGTTTTAAAAGGGACTGGCAACTATACTCGCTGTTGTTGATTCCGTTGATTTTCTGCTTTGTTTTTAAGTATGTCCCAATGGCCTGGCTTCAGATTGCCTTTAAAGACTGGAAGATCAAGGATGGGTTTTTTGGAGGAGAATGGGCAGGATTTGAGATATTCTCCAAGGTGTTTGGACACAGGAATTTTGCTAAGTCCCTGCGCAATACCTTGCTTTTGAATGTTCTTGACCTGATCGTAGGATTTCCGATGCCAATCATTCTTGCGCTTCTGTTAAATGAAGTAAAGAATATTGCCTTCAAGAAAGTGACCCAGACACTTCTGTATCTGCCCCACTTCCTTTCATGGGTTATCATCGGCGGTCTGGTGTACCAGCTCTTTTCTGTCAACACAGGTGTTGTCAATGCATTGATCCAGAATGCAGGCGGAACTCCCATCAACTTCCTGCAGGAAGATACCAGCTGGCTGATCACTTACATAATTATAGGGGCATGGCAGTCTATGGGATGGGGAACCATTATTTATCTGGCATCTATCACTTCTGTGAACTCAGAGTTATATGAAGCAGCCAGAGTAGACGGCGCCAACCGCTGGCAGCAGATGCTGAATGTGACGCTTCCCTGTATTAGGAGTACCATCGTAATCCTTCTTATTATGCAGCTCGGCAAGATTATGGGCGGATCCTTTGAACGTATCATGGCACTGATGAATTATGCAACTACCGAATATACCATGACGATTCCGGTGCTGGTATATCAATGGGGTATTCAAGACATGAAATTCAGCCAGTCTACAGCGCTTGGTCTGTTCCAGTCCGCAATCGGTCTGATCCTGGTGCTTGCATCTGACTGGATAGCCAAGAGACTTGGCGAAGATGGTCTGGTATAAGGAGGGAGAGCAAATGGCAAAGACAAAAACAAAACATGTTGGAAATGGTAATGTTATAATCAATATTTTGATATATGGCTTTATTATCCTGGTATCCCTGACCTGCGTGCTCCCTTACATCCATGTAATAGCCAAGTCCTTAAGTTCGGAAAGCTATGTAATTGCAAAACAAGTGGTCCTGCTTCCCAAGGGCTTTACTACAGAGGCATACCGGAAGGTGTTCAGTGATAATTCCTTTATTGTTTCTTTTGGAGTAACGGTTTTGATGACGGTGTTGTTCACTCTTGTAGGAATGGTCATCACGGTGTGTGCGGCATATCCCCTCTCCAGAAAAACATTGCGGGGGCGCAGACTCTTTACTTTGTTATTTATCTTCACCATGTATTTTCAGGGTGGCATGATCCCAGACTACATTTTGATGAATAAACTGGGGCTTCTGGAAACTATGTCATCATTGGTACTGCCGCTTGCATTCAGTGCATACAACCTGGTTATCATGAAGAATTCCCTGGAATCCAGTATTCCGGATTCATTGATAGAATCTGCACTGATTGACGGTGCGAATCATTATACGATTCTTGGAAAGATCGTGCTTCCTCTTTCCAAACCGATTCTGGCAACGCTGACATTATTTTATGCAGTTGGACGGTGGAATACGTACAGTGATGCTATGTTTTATATTAAGCAGAATACAGCATTGCGCCCGCTACAGTTAAAGCTTTATTACCTGATCGTGGCAGCGACAGAAAGTATTCAGGGCTCTATTAATGATGTGGCAGTATCCGCAGTTACAGATCCTGAGATTTTAAAGGCAGCATGTATCGTGTTTGCAACGGTTCCAATCATTCTGGTGTATCCATTTGTACAGAAATATTTTGTACAGGGTACAATGATCGGAGCGGTAAAGGGTTAACAGGTAATGCCCGCATAAGCGGTTATTATAAAAACAGCAGCATCCAAAGTGCTGCAGGACTAAAAAATAGGAGGAAAAGTAATGAAAAAGAAAACAGTGTTACAAAGACTTGCCGCTGCCGGCTTGGCAATGGCAATGGTTGCAGGAACGCTTACCGGCTGCGGTGGCAGCGGTAATGATGCAGCTGCTGATAATGCAGATGCAGCGCAGACGGAAGACGCTGCAACTAACGATGACGCAGCAGCGGATGATGCTGCAACAGACGATGCTGCAGACGCAACAGACGATACAGCAGCAGCCGGAGATTTTACGGATTATTCCGCAGGTTTCCCGGAGACAGTAACCCTTCAGGTTCCCGTTTATGAGAGAGGATGGGAAGGCTGGAACCCTACAGACAATTACTGGACAAAGTGGATTCAGGAGAATTTTGGTGAGAAATATAACGTAAATGTTGAGTTTGTTTCCATCGGACGTTCCACAGAGGTTCAGGACTTTACACAGCTTTTGTCCGCAGGCAGTGCCCCTACTTTTGTGTTCCATTATGACTATCCTAACATCCTTGCATATTATGCACAGGGAGCATATCAGGAATTGAATGCAGATGAGATTGCTTATTATGCCCCTTCCTTCTGGGAAAGAATGGGCGGCATTATTTCGGATTACGGTATGATCGATGGCAAACTGATGGTTGTTATGGGTGACCGTACTGAGCTGGTATCCTCTAACTTTGGTACACTGATCCGTAAGGACTGGATGGATGATCTTGGAATCGCAATGCCTACGAACCAGGAAGAGTACAATGATATGCTTATGAAGTTCAAAGAAGCTGGTTATGGTTTTGCATCCAGACAGCTCCTTGCAAAGTCTTTCAACTTTGATAATGCTTACAGAGGATGGCCTCATGATGAGGAAGGTCTTGCACTTAACTCTGATCTGGCAGTTGCTTCTTTAAGCTGGGAGCCTACGAAGGAGTACTTAAGAAACATGAACTATCAGTACCAGAACGGACTGATCGATCCTGACTTCTATCTGGATACAGACGGAAACCAGGGAAAAGCTAACTTTATCGCAGGAAAGGCAGCTACTTATCCTTGCTACATCAATGCGGGTACTTATGACAGTGTTATCCTTCCTTTGCTGGAGCAGAATCCTGATGCTGAGATCGCAATCCTTGATCCCGGTGCAGAATCTCCGGATGGAAAGGGACAGGGACGTAAATATTGGCCTTTCGGTATGATCTATGGTATCAACGCTGATGCTACTGACGAAGAAAGAATCGCGGCATGGATGTACATTGAGTGGATGAACCAGGACGAGGTGCTTGACACTCTGCAGAATGGGTTTGAAGGCAAGAATTATGAATTGAAGGATGGCGTAAAAGCTCCTACAGGCTATACAGGAGAAGAGAAGCTTTCCAATAATGACAACGGTGACTACTGGTGTCTGGTAAATGCCAACAAGAAGTATGATTCCGAGGAAGAGTTTAGAAAAGCTATCGTTTATGTGAACGCTCCTGTTGGATATGAGTATCTGATCGAAGATATTCTGGCATACAATGACAAATATGATGAGTACCGTGTTCCCGATACTTGCTTTACTGTGCCGATTGCAACTTTAAGCGAGTATTCATCTGATCTGGCTGAGCTTTGGAAAGAGTCTTATGTACAGCTTGTGACCAGGGCGACTACGGATGAAGAGTTCGAGAGCATGTACGAAGAGATGAAACAGGAATATCTGGATGCAGGATATCAAGAGATTCTGGATGAGAAAAAGGCAGCATATGATGCTGGACAGTATCATTAATTCTGGAGATATCTGATTCAGACGCAGCTATGAGTGAGTAGTGATCATTGCCGCAGAGATGTTAAGTGTGCATTTCTGCGGCAATTTTTAATCATATAGGAAAGCTGGAATAAGGGAAGGGGAATTATGAATTATAATATTTTGGATTATGGTGCAGTAGGAAATGGAAAGGTAAATAACCAGAAAATGATACAGGCGGCTATTGATGCCTGTGCCGGAACAGGTGGCAGGGTAGTGGTGCCGGCAGGGAATTTCCTCTCAGGAACTCTACGGCTTAAGTCGGATATGGAGTTGTATCTGGAAGCAGGCAGTATCCTTACTGTAAGCCTCAACCCGGCAGATATCATTGATTTTTCCGAAAAATCGGATAAAGGAAACACGATGGACGGAATCCAAAATGGGTGCTTTATTTATGCATGCCATGAACGGAATCTCACCATAAGCGGAGAAGGAAGGATCGATGGGAAGGGAAGGGATGTCTACTTTGATGCAGGGATGGACGGAGATTTTCATGAATGTCCTCTGAGTGTGAAGGATTTTCGACCGCGTACCACTTATCTGGAGGATGTGGACGGGCTGACGGTGAAAGGAATTACTTTTTATGATGCTTCTTTCTGGACCCTGCATATGGCAGGCTGTAGAAATGTGCTGGTGGATGGCATCCGCATCTTTAATAATGACAGAGGACCTAACAATGACGGAATTGATCCGGATGCATGCCAGAATGTGGTGATCCGGGGATGTATCGTTGAGAGTGGTGATGATGCCATTGTGTTAAAAGCAACGAAACCCGTATGGGAAAAGTATGGAAACTGTGAAAACATTGTTATTTCTGATTGCATTTTGCATTCCAGGGATTCAGCGCTTAAAATGGGTACAGAAACCTATGGAGATATCAGAAATGTAATCTTTTCTAATTGTGTGGTAAAGGACTGCTCCCGGGCGGTGGGAATCTGGGTGCGTGATGGCGGAACCATAGAGGATATCCTGATCCACCATGTAACAGGAAGCACGAAGCGTTATGCGGATGCGCCGGGCGGAAGAGGAGTTCCGCGCTGGTGGGGAAAGGGAGAGCCTTTTTTCCTGTCATCCACTTATCGGAATGAGGAAAAAAGAAAGCCGGGAAAGATCAGGGGTATTACCTTTGAGCAGATAAGGCTTTGTTCTGAATCCTGTATTTTCCTTGGAGGCGAAGCGGATGCAGTGATTGAGGATATCTGTATAAAGGACTGCGCCATCAGATGGAAAAAACAAAGTGTACATGACCCGGAAGTGTTTGACGAGCAGCCTTCTCCCCGGGACGTTTATAAGCATGAGATCCCCTGGCTTTATGCAAGGCATGTGGAAGGACTTGCGGTGAGCGGGTCTTTTCAGATCGAGGAAAGTCTTGCAGGAAAGGTCAGTCGGGAAGAGATACTGGAAAACTGCATAACTGATATCAGAAAATAAATATGATAATATAGATGAGCATGAAGCAGAAAGAGAAAGGCGGTGGGAGACATGGACATAAAGGAATTACTGGAACAAATTAAGAATCCGCCAAAAGAGTTTACCCCGATTCCGTTCTGGTTTTTTAATGACAGCTTTGACAAAGGGCGAATCAGACGGCAGCTTGAGGATTATGCAGATAAAGGAGTAAGTGCATTGGTGCTGCATCCCAGAATTGGCATTCCCAGGGAAATTCCTTATCTGTCAGAGGCGTATTTTGAAGTGGTGCGGTATGTGGTGGAAACGGCGGCGCAGCTTGATATGAAGATTGTTCTTTATGATGAAGGAATGTATCCTTCTGGCTCTGCACACGGAATGGTGGCAGCGGCTGATCCGGGCTATGCGGCGAAAGGAATCACAATCACTCAGGAGCCGGGGCAGGATCAGGTTATAGCTTTATTGTCCGAAGGAAGGTATCTGGTAAAGCGGGAGACGAAGGGAACCATCCGGGGTATTCATTTCGGGGAGGATGATGGAGAAAAAGAGGCACCTGCGGCTGCCGATATTCTGAATCCGAAGGCGGTAAAGCTCTTTATTCATCTGACCCATGACCGCTATTATGAGGAACTGAAAAACTACTTTGGCAATACGGTGATAGGATTTTTTACAGATGAGCCTTGTGCCCTGGGAAGAAATGCGCAGGCATTTCGGGAATGGGCAGAAGGGATGGAGCGGGAGATCAGGGAAGAGGGCGGATGTTTAGAGGAGCTGGAAGGACTGTTTACCGGAGAAGAAAATGCAACGACGGTCATTTACCGGCGTCTGATCAAAAGACATCTTCGGGAGAACTTTTATGGGGCGCTTAGCCGTTGGTGCGAGGAGCACGGCATATGGCTTATGGGGCATCCGGCGGAGAGCGATGATGTGGAGGAAGAGCTGTATTTTCATGTACCAGGACAGGATCTGATCATGCGCAGGGTTGCGCCTGAAACAGGAGGGCTTTTGGAGCCGGACAGTGTACAGGCAAAACTGGCGGCGGATATTGCCAGACATTTAGGGCGCAGGCGCAATTCCAACGAGTGCTTCGGAGTGTGCTGCCGGGAAAAGATTCCGTGGTATTTTACAGCCATGGATATGAAGTGGTATCTGAACTGGATGGGAATTCGGGGAGTGAACCTTTTTATTCCTCATGCCTTTTATTATAGTGTGGAAGGAAAGCGGAGCAAGGAGCGTCCGCCGGATGTGGGACCCAATAATATCTGGTGGAAGCATTACCGGATGTTTTCCGATTATATGAAACGGCTGTCTTTTTTGATGACAGATTCGGTAAACGGAGCAAGGGTTGCGGTTCTGTGTGACAATAACCGTGTACCATTTCGGGAGATTGCTGATCTGTATGAGAATCAGATCGAGTTTAATTATCTGCCTGCTGCGCTGCTTCCTGTCTGCCATATGGAAAATGGGGCACTGTGTATCCTGGGGTATCAATATAAAGCGGTATTGAATGTGCTGGGAGAAGAGTATGATGCCCGGATTCGGGAAGTGGAAGGCTTCTGCGTGGCAGAAAGGAATTCTGAAGTGAAGCTTGCCCATAAGGCGTCTGAGCTTTTGAAAGAAGATTTCCGGTCGGTTCAAACAGCACAGCCCTGCCCAGATCTGCGTGTTGCCCATTTATATAAAGAAGAGGCAGAACTGTATCTGTTTTCCAATGAGGGAAAAGCCACAATACATACACAGGTTCTTATTCCGGAGGGGGCGGAGCTGTTATGCGTAGATTTGTGGAAAGGGATTTCTTACCCGGCGAAGGGCTGCTTTTTGGCACCGGCAGATGAGGGAAAAAAGGGTGCCTGGATGGAAATGGAGTTGTGTCCCTGTGAGCTGCTGTTAGTGGTGAATAAAGGATTTTATGCAGGTGGGGCAGAATGTGAGTCGCCTGAGCTTGCAGGAATGATCAGAAAGCCGGTCGCAAACTGGAATGACAGATTTGTGCTGGTCAGCAAAAAAGATAATCAGGCAGAATATTCTTATTGTTTTTCGCAGGAGGAGATCACCGGTGAGGAGGTTTTTGAGGTTACTGGTGAGGAAATGGCGGAATGCTGGTGCAATGGACAGTTTCTGGGAGTGAGTTTTTATGGACCTCACAGATTTGAAACAGGGAATTTCCTTAAAAAGGGAGAAAATGAGATCCGGCTGGTTTTCACCGGTAATGCGGCAAATCAATATGATCATGCAGGGCTTGAGTTTGGTCTGTAGAATTTATTATCCAGTGTTTGTACAATGTAGATCATTTGCGGACACTGGATTTTTTGGTCTGTAAAAGACTGTAACATGCACATCGGTAAATGCAGGATACGCATTCTGCGCTTGTGCTTTCAGGAAAGGCAGATATAATTAATCTTGTAGGAGGGCGTCAGGGTGAAGGTACATTATTTTAAAGAAACTTTTTTGGAGGAAGACTATGTAGATATCCATTATCAAAACAGTATTTGGTATTGTTTTGTCTGGTTGTAGGTTTCGTATGGATGATGTCCTTTTTGGAGCCAATTCATGAAAATGGCTACCGGGATATGATTTTGTCATTTAGCATTCCTTATGGAATTGCAGCGGCAGTCTATTATATTTCTTTTTTTTATGAAGTAAGGCGTGCAAACCAGACCCTTGAGAAGATACGGAGGAACCAGGATGAAAAAACAGAATAAAAAGGGTAAAATAAAATCAGAAATAAAGGGATCGGATTTTCTGGGGCTCGGGCTATATGCTTTTGCAGGTCTGGGAATGGAGGCGGTCTATGCATATCTGATTGAACCAGTGCTCTATGGCGTTTCCATGGAAAATTTTACCTCAGGGCAGACCATCTGTCATTGGATATTGACTTGTATCACTTGGGGGATATTTGCTTATGTTTTGATCAGGAAGGCGGAAGGAAAATATCAGTTTCCAATTCTGGCAAAAGGGAATGCCATGCATTTTTGGCAGTGGGGGCTGTGTTTTTTGTTCATAGCATTAGCCTTTGGAATAGATTATGCAAGCTGGGGCGGTTTCAAGGTATGGGGCTTGCCCATATTTTCACAAAGGACCTGCTTACCGGTTTGCTGGGGTTGGTTCTGGGATTTGCAATGGGCGGTGTTTATCTTCTGGTGAACAGGGATCTGAAAAAGGCATATGGGATGCTGTTTTTGATGTTTGTCCTTTAAATGGCGGTTTTGCTTTCAGATATCATGGGATGGGAGTATATGGCAGGGGGAGCAGCCGTCTGTGATCAGGTCAGCTACGGTAGCATCACTTTTGTCCATTGCCATTTTCATATTTGTTTTCATCCAGGACATACTTTTTGCCATAGTGCCTGGCTCTTTTGTTTCGCTTTGGTATTCGGAAAGCATGGAGTGGATTTCGTTTCCCAGCTTTTCATGGCGGGCTTTGCTTTCAGATAGAATCTGCTTTAATTTGTTGGAACGGACATCCTCAAGTACTTCGTCAATAGAGGATACTGCCATTTTACTTCCTGCGTCGCATTCCTTTAATAAAAATATGGTGTCTTTATTTTCCATAATCCGTTAATTCCTTTCTTTGCCGTGGTATTAGGAAATATGTTGTTGCTATTCTCGGACAGGAATGCGCTGAACTGCGCATTCCGTGAGAAAATGATTCAAGGGTGAGGGGCGATTTTTGCGAAGCAAAACTTTGAATATCGCCCCGAATCGTTACTATGAGCGGCCTCCAGACCGTGAATAGTAACAGTATGTCCTATAAATCGGATATTATTCGTATTTTTGGGCTTTTGTTTTTGCATTAGTTATATTATAATAGGTAGTGCTGGTGTGTGGGGTATAGGAATGCACAGCTTAAGAAATACGATCAAGGGAGAAAAGAAATATGGAAAGAAAAGTAGGAACCGTATCAAGAGGAATCCGCTGCCCGATTATCCGGGAAGGCGATGATCTGGTAAGGATCGTTACAGACAGTGTATTGGAGGCTGCCAAGGCAGAAGGCTTCGAGATCCGTGACCGGGATGTGATCGCAGTGACAGAGTCCGTAGTGGCAAGGTCACAGGGCAATTATGCATCAGTGGAAGCGATTGCGGAAGATGTAAGGACGAAGCTTGGCGGGGAGACCATCGGTGTTATTTTTCCGATTTTGTCAAGGAATCGTTTTGCAATCTGCCTGCGCGGGATTGCAATGGGGGCTAAGAAGGTAGTGCTGATGCTCAGTTATCCCAGTGATGAAGTGGGAAATGCGCTTGTTTCACTGGACCAGTTGGATGAAGCTGGGATCAATCCTTACAGTGATGTGTTGACGCTGGAAAGATACCGCGAGCTTTTCGGGGAAAATAAGCATCCTTTTACAGGTGTTGATTATGTGGCTTATTATGGAGATTTGATCAGGGAAGCCGGAGCCGAGGTGGAGATCATTTTTGCTAATGATTGCCGCAGCATCCTTCCTTATGCAAAAAAGGTACTGAACTGCGATATTCATACCAGGGCACGTACCAAGAGGCTTTTGAAGGCAGCAGGTGCAGAAGTGGTGATGGGAATGGATGATATTCTTACCAGCCCTGTGAACGGAAGCGGCTATAATGAAAAATATGGTCTGCTTGGTTCTAATAAATCAACGGAAGATACCATCAAGCTGTTTCCCAAGGAGTGCACGGATCTTGTGATGGATATCCAAAAGCAGATTCTGGACAGGACCGGAAAGCATGTGGAAGTCATGGTATATGGTGACGGCGCATTTAAGGATCCGGTCGGAAAGATCTGGGAGCTTGCTGATCCCTGTGTATCGCCTGCAAGTACACCGGGGCTTGAGGGAACGCCTAATGAAGTGAAGCTGAAATATCTGGCGGATAATGATTTTAAGGATCTGTCCGGGGAAGCGCTTAGAGAAGCAATTTCTGACCGGATCAGGGAAAAGAAGGATAATCTGGTGGGAGATATGGCATCTCAGGGAACTACGCCCAGAAGACTGACCGATCTGATCGGCTCCTTATGTGATCTGACCAGTGGATCAGGGGATAAGGGAACACCTGTGATATTGATTCAGGGGTATTTTGATAATTATGTAAGTTAAGTTCTTAATTAGTGGGATAAAGGCAATTGGCATAGTGTGGAAATGGAATGTCCCGAATTAAAACAATGTATGGGCTTATAGAATTTTTGGTGCAGAATATAGGAACTTTCAGTTCCATTAAATCCGTCTTTCAGTAAATATACGCCCTGTTTTCTTTGTTCGAAGCGAAGCAAGTTTGAAAACAGGGCGTTAACAGGATTACTGAAAGCGGATTTTTAGATTGTGCCCAAAAATTCTATAGCCTAGGCATTGTTTTAATCCGGGATATTTCATCCACGATACAAACTCCCTTCCCCGCTAATTAAGAATTTATCAGATATTCCAAAATAGAAGTAACCGCATTAGCCCCATCGGCAACTGCCGTCACCACTTGGCGCAGCTTCTTGCCTCTTACATCTCCCGCTGCGAAGATCCCCGGTGTAGAAGTCACACAGTCTTCACCGGCGATCAGATATCCCTTTTCATTGCAGTCTGCAAGACCCCGGAAAACTTCTCCTGACGGAATGATCCCCACCGCTACAAACACCCCCTGGACCGGAAGGCTTTCTTCTTTTCCGGTTTTCACATTTTTAATGGCAAGGCTCTCAACCTGATCCTGTCCTTCAATCTTTTCCACCACGGTATCCCACAGGATTTCCACATTGGGCAGTGCCATCACTTCCTTCTGAAGCACCGCCGTTGCCCGCAGCTCATCCCGCCGGTGGATCAGGTATACCTTCTCGCAGCCTCTGGCAAGAAAAATGGCATCTTCCACCGCCACATCTCCGCCGCCTACCACAGCCGTCACTTTCCCACGGAAAAAAGCTCCGTCGCAGGTTGCGCAGTAGGACACGCCCGCTCCTGCCAGTTCTTCTTCCCCTGGCACATTCAGCTTTGCATGAGACGCACCGGTTGCAGCAAGAACCGTCTTTGTCCTGATTTCTCCCTGATCGGTCTTTAACAGGAAACCTGCTTTCCCCACAGATCCTGCATCTGCAGATGCTGCCAAAAGCTCTGCTTTTTCCGTACTGTTTCCTAAACCTTCTACAGAAAGCAGGGATGCTTCTTTAAATTCACATCCTAATTTATCCGCATGCTCACGGAATTTCATTCCCAGATCAAATCCATTGATTCCGGGAAGCCCAAGATAATTATCCACTTCATAGGTATTTAATACCTGTCCGCCGCTCATGGGATTTTTCTCCAAGGTAAGCGCTGACAATCCTGCCCGCTTTGCATAGATTGACGCCGACAGTCCTGCCGGACCTGAGCCTACTATCACTACATCATACATTCTTCTTCTCCTTTCTGACCTTTGATATCTGTAAGGAACCTTAAATTTATTTCTTTACAGTTCCTTACCATCATAAATATCATATAAATTTACCGTTTCATAATATCCACTATATCCATCCGCCATCCATAGTAATGACCTGCCCAGTAAAATAAGAAGGCGCTTCCAGAATACGGCAGATCATTTCCGCTGCCTCCTGCGTACTGCCAATCCGGTCAGCAGGTATTTCTTTTTTCAGTTCATCCATCTCTTCCTTGGAAAAACCGACATTCATGTCAGTATCGATGACACCAAATGCCACTGCATTGACTTGAATGTCACTGGGCGCAAGTTCTTTCGCAAGCGCCCTGGTAAAACTGTTTACACCACCCTTTGACGCACTGTATGCAACTTCCATTGATGCTCCCACATTTCCCCATACCGAGGAAACATTCAGGATTTTTCCCGATTGCCGCCTGACCATCTGGGGAACGATCAGCCTGCAAATATAAAATAAGGAATTCAAATTTGTGTCTATCACCTGATGCCATCTCTTAAGTGACATATCTGTCATAAGCCCTATATGGGAAATTGCAGCATTATTAATCAGAATATGCACCTCTCCTGCCTTCTGTGCCATAAGCTCCACCTGCACCGGATCCGACACGTCGCACAGCATTGTCTGGCAGGAAATGCCGGCAGTTTCTTCCGTTTCTTCCTTAATTATATTGATCTCCTCTTCCGAGCTTTTGCAGACCAGAAACAGATCATACCCTGTCTTTGCAAGCATCCTTGCCGCAGCAGCTCCGATTCCTCTGGATGCCCCGGTGATCAATGCTTTTTTTCTCATGATCCTTACCCCCATTGCCGCCTCAAAGCCTGCTCTTCTAAATCAGATTCTTGATGCCGTCGCAGATTCTGCCTGCCACCCGCGGATTATTCATCGTAAAGATATGGACGCCATCCACATCATTGGCAATCAGATCCACAATCTGATTGATCGCATAAGCCATTCCTGCATCCATCAACGCTTCTTTATCATTCTCATACTTCTGTAGGATCTTCTCAAATTTTTTCGGCAGGCTGGCTCCGCAGGTATTTACCATCCGCTCAATCTGCTTCCGGTTGGTCACCGGCATGATTCCTGCTTCAACCGGAACATCGATCCCTGCGATCCTCGTTTTTTCATAAAAACTGTAAAAAGCATTATTGTCAAAAAACAACTGGGAAACCAAATGGGTAACTCCGGCATCTACTTTGCGTTTCAGGTTCCGGATATCGGTAATTGCATCCGGCGCCTCCAAGTGCACCTCCGGATAGCACGCACCACTGATATGGAAATTTCCATACTCCTTAATATATGCTGTCAGTTCACTTGCATACTTGAAATCATCCTTCATAGGCATATTGGGATTTACATCTCCCCGCAGCGCCAGCACATTTTCGATCCCGTTTTCTTTTAGCTGATCCAAAAGCGTACTGATTTCTTCCTTTCCATAATGGAGACAGGTGAGATGAACAATCGGTTCCACACCGTAATTGTCTTTGATCTTTCTGGCGATCTCCACCGTCTTATTATCAACCGCGCTTCCCCCTGCCCCAAAGGTCACACTGATAAAATCAGGATGCAGATCACACAGCCGTTCCAAAGTTGCATCAATATTCTTAAGTGCTTCTTCCTTCTTGGGCGGAAAAATCTCAAAAGATAATATGGGCTTTCCCATTTTCTTTTTTTTCTCAAAAATTTCTGTTACTCTCATAACAATCCTCCATGCTGCCAATGCCTGCAAATTGGGGCGTCAGCTAAATTTGTCTGTGAAAAGTGAATTTTTCACAGTACCATCTTCATACTTTTCTCTCACATAGTTAAACAGAGAAAAGTACGGGCTTTCGCCCGTACCCTTTTTACTAAAGCCCACTTATCCGATGCCCGGTCCACGGAACAAACCTTTCATGCCCTCCCTGGGGGCGTTGTCCTCTTTAATGACATTTACCTCTCTGAGGACATCACTTTCCTCTGGAGAAACCGAAGCCAGAATCCGGTCTCTCTCTTCTTTGGTCTTGGCATCCTTGCATTTTAAAATCAAATGCTCTTTTTCTGTTTCGCTAAGGTTATCATGTCCTGCCGCCTGTTCGCTCACGGCAACCGCCATGGGAAAGCCGAACGGAAGATTTCCTGTCTGATTATTAAAATCCATTGATCTGCACCTCCACACATAGTATGTGGATGCAGAGATTTTCTTATTCTTCCTTATCGTCCTGATCGGCAGCAACCGCAGAAACTACAGATGATACTACAGCTATGACAACTGCTATAAGTATGATCACCAAACCGCCAGCCAACAACATAAATTCCATCTTCGTCTCTCCTTTAAGCTTTCTGCTTTGTATTTCGATAAATTTATTGTAACGGAATCCGCTTCCATTTTCAATACAAAATTTATCTTTGCTGGCGTCGGAACTGCACCGGCGTCATCCCATATGTTTTTTTGAACAGTCTGTTAAAATGCTCAACGGTCTCATATCCTACATCGGCGGCAATACTTTCCACCGTCTGGTTGGTCTCCCGGAGCATGGATCTTGCCTTTTTCATCCTTGCTTTTTTCACCGTTTCCTGAAAAGTAATACCTGTATGTTCCTTAATATATTTAGAAAGATAGGGCGTGGAAAGATGGAAATTTTCCGCCAGTTCCTCCAGCGTCACATCTTTATAATGGCTCTGTATGTAACGCATGATCTCTACGATCCGCTCTTCCCTGCCTTCTTTAATATTTTCACTTTGCGCCAGCTTATTCCCGGCGGATACCAACGCGGCAATGGAGCTTTTGATAATATCCTCGTCAAGGCCCACGCCCCAGTACATTTTCCCATTGCTTAAGATTCCCACGTAAGCGGCCGCCCTGGAAGAAGACCCTCGTGACACCGCATGCTCCTCATAAATGGAAAGCTCATAGCTGATGCCAAAATACAGCTTGACTGCATTGCTGACTGCGTCCAGACGTCCGTTTCCGGAAGTCTCGATCACTCTGCGCTCTCCGCCCTGCTCGATGGTCACTTCCGCAGTAATGCCGTCATCGGTCTGCCTAAAATGGCATTCCGGAATGTTAAAGATTTCCCTCTGGTTAATGTAGCGGTCCTTAAAAATACGGTAAACATCTTCCGGTGCCAGTTCCTTATGTCTCTGGTCGGAAACTCCCTTCATCAGATAGCCGACTTCTTCTTTCATCTTATCAGGCAGCGACATTCCGAAATTCTGTTTCAATATAAAAGCAATGCCGCCCTTTCCTGACTGGCTGTTGATTCGGATCACGTCGGACTCGTATTCCCTGCCAAGGTCCTGTGGGTCGATGGGAAGATATGGCACATCCCAGCGTCCGTTGCTCTTTCCTTCCTTCCACCATGCCATTCCCTTAGAGATCGCATCCTGATGGGAACCTGAAAATGCCGTAAATACCAAATCCCCGGCATAAGGAAGGCGCTCATATACCTTCATGCCGGTAAGGCGCTCATACACTTCACGTATTTCGGAAATATTGGAAAAATCAAGCCCCGGCTCTACCCCATGGCATACCATGTTCATGGCAAGGGTCACCAAATCCACGTTTCCGGTTCTCTCCCCATTTCCGAACAAAGTGCCTTCCACACGGTCAGCCCCTGCCAGTACGCCAAATTCTGCATCGCTGATACCGCATCCACGGTCATTGTGGGGGTGAACACTTAAAACCACCGCATCCCGGTATTTCAGATGCTTATGGATATACTCTACCTGACAGGCAAATACATGAGGCATTGCGATCTGGACAGTAGTGGGAATATTGACGATAACCTTATGACCGCTGTCAGGCTGCCACACGTCAAGTACCGCATTGCAGACCTCCACCGCATAATCTACCTCGGTTCCCGGAAAGCTTTCCGGACTGTATTCAAAGGTAAAATTTCCTTCCGTTTCCCGGGCAATCTCCAGCAAAAGTCTGGCGCCATCCACTGCAAGCTGCTTTACCTCTTCCTTTGATTTACGAAATACCTGCTCCCGCTGCGCTACCGATGTAGAATTGTAAAGATGGATCACCGCTGACGGCGCTCCTTCCACAGCCTCAAAGGTTTTTCGAATGATATGGTCCCTTGCCTGCGTCAGCACCTGGATAGTCACATCCTCAGGAATCATATTCCGGTCAATCAAGGCACGCACGAACTGATATTCCGTATCAGAAGCTGCCGGAAAACCCACCTCGATTTCCTTAAATCCTATTTTTACCAACATCTGGAAAAATTCCAGCTTTTCTTCAAGACTCATAGGCTGGATCAGCGCCTGATTCCCATCCCGCAAATCCACGCTGCACCAGATCGGCGGCTTTGTGATCGTGTCTTTTTTTACCCAGTCGTAAGTTAACTCCGGGGGCAAAAAATAGGATTTCCCATACTTCTCTGCTACATTCATCGTTTTTGACCTCTCTTTCCCTCTCATTCCCTTTGTCCATCCTGTCTGAAGGAATTTCGATGTTCTCAATCTTACCATAGCAATACATGATTGGCAAGGTGCGTTTTTAATCAATTTAGTTGACTTATTTTATTATTTTATATTAATTCGCTTGCCTTACATAATTGACAGCAAATAAGAAACTTGTTACCATAAGAAACAGAAAAGTTTATACTATTTTAATCAAGGAGGACATATACATTATGAGTGAATACTCTATGGTTACCAACGATATTCTTTATGTCGGTGTAAACGACAAAGACATCGATCTTTTTGAAGGTCAATACATTGTTCCCAATGGTATGGCCTATAATTCCTATGTGATCATGGATGAAAAAATTGCCGTTATGGACACAGTTGATGTCCGCAAGGAAAAGGAATACCTTGCCAATCTTGAAAAGGCATTAAACGGCAGGACACCGGATTATCTGGTTATTTCCCATGTAGAACCGGATCATGCCTCCAGCGTCAGCGCGCTGGTTGAAAAATATCCTTCCATCCAGCTTGTAGGAAATGCCAAAACCTTCCAAATGCTGGCACAATATTTTGACCTGAACCTTGAAGATGTCCTCACCGTCAAGGAGGGTGACACCCTTTCCCTTGGAAAACATGAGCTGCAGTTTATCATAACGCCCATGGTCCACTGGCCGGAGGTTATGTTTGTCTATGACCACCTTGACAAAGTACTGTTCAGCGCTGACGCTTTCGGAAAATTTGGCGCTCTGGACACCCCGGAAGACTGGACCTGTGAAGCCAGAAGATATTACTTTAATATAGTAGGAAAATTCGGCATGCCGGTACAGTCTGTTCTGAAAAAGGCTTCCGTGCTGGATATTCAGATCATCTGTCCTCTGCACGGACCTGTGCTGAAAGAAAATCTGGAATTTTATCTGAACAAATATCAGATCTGGAGCAGCTACCAGCCGGAGTCGGAAGGCATTTTCATCGCCTACGCTTCATTACACGGAAATACTGCAAAGGCTGCAAAAAAACTAAAAGAGCTTCTTCTTGCCAAGGGCTGTCCGAAAGTTGCAATCGCGGATCTGGCAAGAGACGATATGGCTGAAGCTTTAGAAGATGCCTTCCGTTATGGAAAAATCGTCCTTGCTGCCTCTTCCTACAACGCCGGTGTCATGCCCTTTATGGAAGATTTCCTTCACCACCTGAAAGCCAAAAGCTATCAGAACCGTACCGTTGCCCTGATTGAAAACGGCTCCTGGGCTCCTTCTGCAAACAAGACTATGGCGGATATCCTTTCCCAGATGAAAGATATCACCATTCTAGGACAGCAGGTTACGATCCGCGGGACCGTAAAAGCTGTGGATGAGCAGGCACTTGCTTTACTTGCCGATGAATTAATGTGCTGATGAACTTGAACTGCTCACAGTTGCTTCATCTTCATAAGCCGACAGGAATTTACAATTTGACATTGTGTGACTCTTTTAGTATGATTATGTCAGATTCTTATGAAGGGAGGTATCCATATGGATTCATATGCTTATGATGCAATGGTCACGAGTATCACCGCGGGCGTCCTGATCGTTTACTATGTAATCGCTCTGGCCTTCGCCGTTTTAGTACTCGTTGGTCTGTGGAAGGTATTTACCAAAGCCGGTAAGCCGGGCTGGGCATGTCTCATTCCTTTTTATTCTCAGTATTGCCAGTTTGAGATTGCCTGGGGAAATGGCTGGTTATTCCTGCTTACATTGATTCCCTGCGTTAACATTGTCGTTATGATCATGTACCGAATCAAGCTCGCCAAAGCATTCGGTCAGGGAACAGCATTCGGAATCGGGCTTATCTTTTTATATCCGATTTTTGCCCTGATCCTTGGATTTGGCGGAGCACAATACATTGGAGCTCAGGACTGATACACTTATTCTAAAAATTGAACAGGGAAGATTTATCTTCCCCTGCTCGTTGCAAGACCCGCACGCTGCCAAAGCAGCATGCGGGTCTGTGCATCAAAAAACATTCTTTTCACCTGGCTAAATCGGCTCACGCAATCCTGTACGGACATTCCCGGTCCTCACTATAAGACAGGTTCAATGTATACTCCGTTCCCTCCAAATATGCCATGGAAGAGGTAAAGGGAATCCAGATGGTGATTTCTGTTCCCTTTCCCAACTCCCCAGCCGGATCTTTTACGATTTCTGCTTTCATCCCATAAAAAATATTTTTATCCGTGCTGACCGTCTCTTCGGTAATCTCCGTTACCTTCACAACCACATCCTTATAAATTGTGACCGCTCCTGCATCTTCCCGGCTCTCCTCTTTTACTGCTCCGGCACTGGAAACCTTCTGGTTTTCTTTGTCTTCCATTCTCTTCCCTGCATTTTCCATCAGGTCCTCTGCAGCATCCTCAGCCATATCATAAGACTTTGCCTGCGCCATATTTGTGATGCCGCCCTCTGCCCTCTCCCCGGCTGCAAAATCCGCGGTTTCCTCTGCGGAATCGTCCATCACTTCTTCTGCTGCTTCCTCTGCTACTGCTGCCGCTTCATCCCGCGCCACTGAATAATTCATGTCCGCCGGCGCTGACTCATCCGCCGATTCCCATGACTTGGATCTTCCTGTTCTTCCCAGCACAATAACCGCAGGTATAATCACAACAGCGCAAACAGCCGCTGCCACTGCTGTGCGATACTTGTAAAAAAACGAGATTACTTTCTTCCCTTTTATGATCTGTTTATCTGCTTTTTCTTCCAATAAGGCTGTGTTCTTAGGAGTAAGACCAGCTTCAATTCGGTTCCACAGATCCGGCAGTTCTTCGTTTGCCAGAGCTTTATATTCTTCTTCGAAGTTCTTACTCATATCCGCACCTCCTTAGCTTTTTCATTGCATTCTGGTACTTCCAGGTCACGGTTCCCATGGGAATCCCCATAATCTGCGCAATTTCTTTAAAGGTCAGATCACCTAATACTTTCATGCTGACGATCTGCCGCTCGCCCGGCTTTAGGTTTTCCATTGCCTCCTGCACCGACATGCTTTGCAATACTTCGGCTTCCACATCCGTACTGCTCCTTGAAAGGTCTGATTTCCTGCCCTTTTCTTCTTCCGGCTCGCTTTCAATGTCCTGCAGCATGGCAGTCAGTTCTTCCCGCTTATGCTTACGCAAAAAATCGACCGCCATATTCCTTGCCATGGTTGCCAGATAGCCCTTATGCCCGGTGCCGGGCTTAAACTGCTCAGCCCGGTCCCACAGCCTGATAAAAAACTCACTGGTGACATCCTCCGCGTTTTCCTTTGACTGCAGGATTTCATAGACGATCCGGTAAATATACCCAAGGTAATTTTCGTAAATTTCCTTAAGCCCCATTTTATCCCCGCGCACCATCCGGGCAACTGCCTGTTCAAATTGATGCTCTGTCACGGTTTTCTCCCTCTTCATGTATAGATACGTTTCTGTCCAACAAATTTATGGTTTCTTTTGCATTGCAATTCACGACAGCTTTGGTGCGTTTTTAAAGTGCCTTGATTCTGTCCACTGCTTCTACAGTATTTTCATAGCTTCCGAACGCCGTCAAGCGGAAATAGGTTTCCCCGGAAGGTCCGAATCCTGAACCGGGTGTTCCCACCACGTTTGCATTTTCAAGAAGATAATCAAAAAATTCCCAGCTTGTCATCCCTTTAGGCGCTTTCAGCCAGATATAAGGCGCATTCACACCGCCGGAAACCGTATATCCTGCGCTCTTTAAGCCCTCCAGAATGTATTTTGCATTATTCATATAATAGGCAACCTGTTGCTTTAGCTGCTCTTTCCCTTCCGGAGAGTAAACCGCTTCTCCTGCACGCTGCACAATATAAGGCGCACCATTATACTTGGTTCCGTGACGCCTTGCCCACAGGCTATGTAACGCCACATCCCCGCACTTCAAATCCTTCGGGATCACCGTATATCCCAGACGCACACCGGTAAAGCCCGCATTTTTAGAAAAGGAATGAAGCTCGATTGCGCAGGTTCTCGCCCCTTCGCACTCGTAAATCGAATGAGGAACATCCTTCTCCGAAATATACGCTTCGTATGCCGCATCATAAATGATCACAGCGCCTGCTTTATTGGCATAATCCACCCATTCCTGAAGCTGTGCCCGGGTGATAGCGGATCCGGTAGGGTTGTTGGGAAAGCACAGATAAATCAAATCCGGCGTTTCCTTCGGAAGCTGGGGCGCAAAATTATTTTCTGCCAGACAGGGCATGTAGATCACATCGCTCCAGGTCTCCGTTCCGCTGTCATAAGTGCCGGTCCTTCCTGCCATTACATTGGTATCCACATAAACAGGGTATACCGGATCACATACTGCAATCTTATTGTCCGTGCTGAAAATTTCCTGAATATTTCCGGAATCGCATTTTGCCCCGTCAGACACAAAAATTTCATCTGCCTCAATGTTACAGCCTCTTGCCTTATAGTCATTTTCTACAATAGCATTTCTCAGGAACTCATAGCCTAAATCCGGTGCATATCCCCGGAAGGTCTCCGCCACGCCCATCTCATCTACTGCACCGTGCAGGGCTTTAATGATTGCCGGAGCCAAAGGCTGGGTAACATCGCCAATGCCCAGGCGGATGATCTTCTTGTCAGGATTTGCCGCTGCATATGCGTTTACCTTTTTTCCTATAGTAGAAAAAAGATAACTTCCGGGAAGCTTTAAATAGTTGTCATTGATCTTAAACATAACTCTCTCCTTTTCTGCTGCTTCTATTTTATTTCTATTAGTAAACCACATGTCGCTTACTATATTTCACCTTCAAATACCGTGGATGCCGGTCCCGTCATATAAACCAGGTTTTCCTTCCGGTCCCACCGGATCTGTAAATTGCCACCTAATAGTTTAACAGTAACCTGCTCCCTCGTCAAACCATTTAATATACAGGCTACCACGCTGGCACAGGCTCCCGTTCCACAGGCCAGAGTTTCCCCTGTCCCTCTCTCCCAGACACGCATTTCTATGGTATCCTGGTCCAGCACCTTTACAAATTCCGTGTTGATGCGTTTCGGGAAACGTACATGTTTTTCAAACAATGGACCAATCTTCTCAAGCTCTAAATCTGACACATCATCCACAAACACTACCGCATGGGGATTTCCCATTGACACACATGTCATTTCATAAACCTTCCCTCCTACTTCAATGGGGTCCGAAATAACTTCTTCGCCGCCGCTTTCTGTGACGAGGACAGGGATTTCCTCTGCTTTCAGCACAGGAGAACCCATATTGACCTTCACAGTCGATACTTTGCCATTTTCAACATGCAGCTCCAGGTACTTGACCTTGCCGCAGCTTACAATGCTGATGGAAGTCTGGTCGGTAAGCCCTTTGTCATAGACAAACTTTGCCACACACCGTATTCCGTTTCCACACATTTCCGCCCTGGTTCCGTCCATGTTGTACATTTCCATCTCAAAATCCGCTTCCCTGGACGGATTGATAAATATCACCCCGTCCCCGCCGATTCCAAAATGCCTGTCGCTTAACTTTTTCACAAGCTCCGGTTTCTCCTTTGCCGGAATCTGCTCCTTGCTGCCGTCCACATAAATATAATCATTCCCACAGCCGTGCATCTTGGTAAACTTCATATGCTTTTCCTCATTTCTGCGTATAGCTCCTTATTTTCTTTTGCGGTTATTATAGCACATTTTTCACATATAAACATGGTTTTATTTGCGGTGTGATATGCAAAAAGTGCTGTATTCAAAAGTAGATTTCTATACACCCCGCTTCTATGTTATGATAATAACAATTCCTGCGCTGTTTTTTGTTACGTGTAAATACAAAAAATTACTCAGACCATAAAATTTTACCGGGAGAGAAATCATATGAAACACAAAGATTACTACAATGATGATTATATTCTGGACTTTTCCCAGAAAATACATTCTGTAATACCAGACTTTGATGAAAAGGCATTTCTCCATGAGCTATCGGGTCAATTAAATGATAAAGAATTATTTGCACGTCTTGACTTTATTGTGGATGCCTTGCAAAAAAACATGCCCGATGATTATTCCGAAAATATCGGGGCTTTTTTCAATATCCTCGGACCGGAACTGACCGGACCGGAAGGTATGTTCAATCTGGGATGGTGGCTATGGCCCATTGGCAGATATGTGGAACGGCACGGAAACGAAAACCGGGAACTGTCCTTGTCCTTTTTAAAAGAGCTGACCAAGCGCTTTACCGGAGAATACGCCATCCGCCCTCTGCTGAAAGAGCATCCTAAAGAGACAATGGATGAATTGATTGTCTGGACAAAGGATGAAAATGTCCATGTCCGGCGGCTTGCAAGCGAAGGCGTCAGGATCCGCCTTCCCTGGTCACAAAAGCTATATGTGGCATTGGATGAATTTGAAAGATATACAGCCATCCTCACTAACCTGAAGGATGACTCTGAAAAATTTGTCCAAAAAAGCGTAGGGAACAATCTCAACGATCTATACAAGGAGGATCCCGAAAAGGCGGAACTGATCATTGGCACATGGCAAAAATGCGGGACCAGCAAGGCACAGGAATGGATCATCAAACACGGAAGGCGGAATCAGAAGTGACAACAAAACATCAGGAGATACCTTTATGATAACTGCAAGAGAATTTACCGGACAAGACAAAGAGCAATTGCTT